>ERZ838118.55-NODE-55-length-130989-cov-12.238991_pt1 | contig 130989 bp, 211 predicted proteins | sample MGYA00519863_ERZ838118 | MGnify/ENA primary metagenome ERZ838118 (study PRJEB31850, sample SAMEA3708827) | human gut metagenome | biome: human gut; feature: human-associated habitat; material: faeces | place: China | collected 2014 ...
AAACCATCAACGCATGCAATCAGGATATCCTCAACGCCTCTGTTTTTTAATCCATTCATGATAGAAAGCCAGAACTTTGCACTTTCGTTTTCTCCAACATACATTCCAAGAACATCTTTTTTCCCATTCATATCGATACCAAGGGCAATGTAAACCGCACGTTTTACAATACGTCCTTCACTGCGGACGTGATAGTGGATTGCATCCATAAATACTACAGCATACACTTCTTCCAAAGGGCGTTCCTGCCATTCTTTTACAATCGGCAGGATTTTGTCTGTGATCCGGCTGATTGTGCTGTCAGAAATATCAATATCGTATAATTCACGCATGTGGGATTCAATGTCTCCAGTTGTCATTCCCTTGGCATACATGGAAAGTATTTTTTCTTCCATGTCCTGAGTTACGGTATTCTGATATTTTTTAATCAGCTGAGGTTCATAATCACCATTACGATCCCTTGGGATTGCCACATCCATATCTCCATAACTGGTGTGCATGGTTTTGCTGGAATGTCCATTTCTACTATTGTCTGTTTCTTTGTTTCGATAGTCATACTTGGAATATCCTAATTCTTCATCCAGTTCTTCATCCAAAGCACCTTCCAAAATGACAGACATCATGTCACGCATGATGCTGTTAACATCGGTGCCATCTTTGATGCTGATATCATTATTTTTCAGATAGTCACGCATCATTTCTCTCATTGCTGCTTTTTGTGGGCTGTCTTTTCTTCTTGCCATAAAAATAACCTCCAAACTGAGTAATTTTATCTTACATCAGTTTGGAGGTTTACACAAACTTTAGGATACTCCCTTCATCATGGGGTTCCCTGACTTCCTTGATTAGTATTATTGCCAGTTTGTCCCGTCATTTTATCTACATCTATAGGTTTTTCTTTCTTAGGTTCTCTTGAGAAAATAATTGGTCTCCATGATACCTTTTTCTTAGTATTATCCTTCTTTTTGTTGTCTTCGTTTCCCATACTGTTGCCTCCATAAATCACAAAAATATCAAGCAAAATATGTTTGAATGTTGTTTTGTTACTTACAGTATATACAATATAGGAAATTTTTCAACCAATATTTATGATAAGAGAGTAGCATAAAACTACTCCCTTATAGTCTTAAAATCTTGCCAACGCCTGTCTTGCAAGCGGAACAAAATCTCTACCCATAGCCTTGGCAAAACCGTCCACATCTCTTACATCTGTCAGTTTCACATCACCAACTGAAACATTAACTACATTCGGCTTTGTATTAACAGTAGCAGAAGGATACATGTTCTTTATCCATGAATTATCAGGAACGTATGCCGTAGCACTAAAACTTGCTACAAGCTTTTCCATCTGTTCAGGAGTAAAGACCATTTCCCCACGTTCAAGCACCGCCGGTATCTCATTTGGCTCTAGTTTCTCAGCTTCAAGGACTTTGATCTTATCTGTTTTGTCAGCAGAAGAACTACCCACAGCACCACTGAATACACCGCTGTGATGTTTCTCAGCAGAAAAGCCAGAACTACCATATACACTCTTAGAAGAATGTTTGCCGGTTACATGACTCTTGCTTCCAGAATCTTTGTCATCATCTCTGTCACGTTCTGTATCTTTCAGATTGTCTTTTACATCTTCCAAAATATCTTTGATACTTTCTACATTATTGGTCAGCTGTTGCCAACTGCTCATAGACTCAGAGATAAGACCTGCATTAGCTTGATACTGTTCCAGTGAAGAGATTAGCTGGTTGCCAGATTCAGAAAATGCCTTCTGGATACCTGCAAATACAGAATTACCATCTGCGGCAGTATCATAGACTTTACCCATGTAATTATAGATATTCTGTAGATTATCCATAGCAGACATTTTCTGGTTCATCTGTGATACGAGATCATGAATACCGGCCTGTGCTTCTTCATAAGTAAGAGTACCTGCCTTATAGGAATCAATATATTCTTGGATTAGAGAAGAGATATGTTCTGTAGAATCAATCTGTTCCTGATATTTGTTGATCTGGTCTACATTATCTGTATACAGCTTACTGAACATCTGGAAAATATCATTATCATTTCCACTGAGAACCTTATCTTTCCAGTTCTTTCCAAGAATATCAGTGGCAGTCTTTTCGTTATCTGCTTGTTCCTTCTTAGATGCGATTTCAGACCATTTATCACTGATCTTTTGCAGAGAATCCAATGTATCTTGCAGCTTATCATTGTAATCATCTAAAGCATCATCTAAGGCATCCATCTGATCTTGCAGTTCCTGTTTCTTTAATGCAGCCAGAGAATCCTGAACTGTTTCCTGTGCATTGCGTAGATTATCAGCATTAGCTTCATAGGTCAGTTCGCCATTTCTTATGACCTTTTCAGTCTTTTGAGTGGTGGCATTTTCAAGATCATAGAGTGCCTGTTCATACTGAGCTTGCAGTTTCAGCTTCTCATTCTGCTTGTCCAGTAAGTCCATTCTGTCTTGTAGAGCTTCCTTCTGGTCGTTGATTGTATCCTCATAGGCTTCCTTTTCGTCATTCAGGCGGTCAATTTCATCACTGATAGCACCTGTTACAGCACTAATGACGGTCTCGTGCTCACTCTTAACATCATTCAGTCCATCAACAATCTTACTCAGAGAATCAGATGCATCTGAGATCTTCTGAATAGGAAGATTTAGTAGCTCTTCATTCCACTTATGCATGTTCTGTACAAGAGAAGAGATAGAAGAGTTACACTGTTGTAGCTTATCATTCATCTCATTCCAGTTGTCTGTGCCAGGGTCATAATCACTCATAACATCCTGGATAGCTTCGATTTCTTCCTTATAATTAGAGATGGAAGTATTAGCATTGTTAATGAGCTTCTGATAGTAGTCAGCATTTAATGTCTTGCCGGAGGCTTCCATTTCAGCGCCCCAGTTCTGAATGGTATCAAGGATGTTCTGGTAGATAGTGCCTAACTTCTCAAGATTGGTGATGGGGAGTTCACGGAGTTGCTTCTCATATTCAGCTTGGGCTTTTTCAAGGTCTTTGATAGAACCCTCAGTAGACATAATCTCGTCATTCAGTTCGTACCATTTATCGCTACCAACTTTTAAGCCTTCTTCTGTGATAGCTTTGATAAGTTGATCCTTTTGCTTTTGCAGTTTTTCCTGCTGATAACCAATCTGTCCTTCGGTATTGGATATGAGTTGGTCATACATACTGGAAGAAACAGTAACGCCTTGTGTATTTAACAGATCAATCTGCTTTTGAATCAGATCATTAGAATTGCTAAGGCGGGCATTTTTCTTATCTATCTCATCAATAGCAATTGTGTAATACTTTAACTCGTTATCACGAATAGTATTAGACAATTCCAGATTCGTTTTCTTCTGGTTCAGGTAAGAATCATAGGCATTCATAGCGTTCTCAATCTTGGTTTTCTCATCACCTGAGAAACTTTCGATGTCGATGCCGCCATTTTCAATCTTGTCACGGTATTCAGGAACTTTTGCTACATACTCTTCATAGGAGTTCTTATAATAGTTGAGAGAATCAATACCCTGATCTAACCGTTGTTTGTCAACGTCAATCAGTTGCTCTAGTAGAGACTGGCTGCTCTCTAGTCCATTATTGTTAGCAAGGTCTTGAAGTTCTCCGATAGAAACACCCAATTTATCAGCATAGTCCAAAAGTTCATTTACTTCATCTGAATTTGGAGTCAAATTCATACTAAACAGTTCCTGAACACGTTCTATATCTGCTTGAGATAATCCTGTATAGGCTTTCCAAGTATCGTCTATAGCGGTCTGTAAACGGGTACTTTCACGTTCAAGTAGTTCTGCACTACGCTTGATCCAATCGATAGTGGAGTTTTCTTTAGCACCTTTGGAGCCTGACGAACCTTTACTTGGTGTATTGGTCTTAACGCCACCGTCATAAACGGCTTTTTTGAATTTCTCAGGATCTAGTTCTTCATATTCAAACTTAAATGTATTGTTGTTGAGTTTATTCTTGGTGTTATTAGCATAGTCTAGCAGCATATTATTTCCAGGAACATCCATATCTAATGTACCTGCTTCAACCTGTCCTAAGATACTTTCAGCTCTCTGCAATTCCAACAAGTTTGCTGCACTTGCTCCGGCAGCATTTGCTAATGCAATAACCTGTTCAATATCTGATGCAGTATCAATTTTTACATTATTTACAGCTAATTTTGCAAGTTCCAACTGTGCTAATGCTGCTTTGGATACCTCAGAACCGCTTGCTTCATTTAAAAACTGCACGTATTCATCTAAGGTGGCATCTTTCAGATCATTACTTGCATTTGCATCAATGTACTTCTGTGCTGCCAGCTGTGCGTGTTTAGCTGCAAGAGCTTCTGTTACCAGTTCTTCAGCATTGGATACCCCCATATTACTGAGCATAGCTGTGGTAAGGTCGGCGGTATCATCAGATAATCCTTTAATAATATCGGTGGAATTGATCCATTTTGTGACAAGATCATTAAATGCATCCTGACAACCTTTTACATCTTTAGGAGAATCACTAACTTTCTTTACAAAAGACGTATATTCATTCCCGCAATCTTGGAAAATTTCTTTGAATTTTTTGTTATCAAGAAGAGCATAATCAAAAGGTTTATCTTTATCATTCATGCTATTCATGATTTTATCTAATTCTTCAAATCCTTCGGAAAGACCATTGATTTTAGAAATCATTTCTTGTTCGGTAAAAGGTTTAACTTTTGAAGCAGCTTCTGCTTGCTGTTTATACTCTCTAATTTTTTGAATAAGCTGGTCCCATGTTTTAATAGTCTTATTGTCTACTTTATAAGCAATTTCAAGGTCACCAGAATCCATTTTCTCAATATCATCTTTGTTGCCAGAATATTTATCGAGTAATTGCTTTTTTGATTGAGAGACAATTAAACCTAATTTTTCAAATGTAGAAATAAGGTCGGTAACGGAAAGACCATAATCTTTTAATGCCTCTTGTAAATTGTTATATGCATTATTTAACTCTTCATCAGTAGACTTGGAAGGATCAAAATCAGCTAATTGTTCAGTTGTATATCCTTTATCAGTAAATACCTTTAAATTCTGTTCAACGGTATCTTTTAAACCATTTACATTGGGTTTGAAATTAATTTCAAATAACCAAGATGATACTTCGTTCTGAATAGTGGGGTACATGGATTTAAAGTAATCTGCAACCTCTTCATCACCATTTTCCAATGCTTTAGCTGCAGCAGAAGATAAGGTTTCTGCATACTGTTGTATTGCTTCATTCTGAGCTTCTTCATCGCCATCTTCAAAAGCTTTTTGATATGCGGTATATTTTTCAGTAAGAGATTTATAATCTTTTTTATAAGTCTCATCTGGAAGAATTTCTTCATTTAAAGTATATTGGTCTAAAAAGTCTTTATACTTGTCAGAAATTTCTTTTGCCTGATTTGCAGCAATTCCAACACTTTTTTGAAAATCTTCATCAACATTATATTTTTTTGCTAAATTTTCAATCTCTAATAATGTATTATATACTTCCGTAGCGTTTCCATTGACCCTAATGAAAGTATCATCCATATCTACATCAAGACTTTTTAACGCTTGCTTGAATTCTGGAAGATTTTCACCTACAAAACCAAAATCAAGAACACCTTTATTATAATTAAAGTATTCGTCTTTTGCACGATCCAGATTGGTACTATATCCTTGAAATCCATTGGCTAAATCTGTGCCAAAATTTTGAGATTTATTAAAATCATTAAGTGTTTCAAGCCATTTCTTGCGACTTAGTTCCTCAAACGCCTTAGTTTGACCACCAATAGCTTCAGTTTGAACGCCGACAGCCTGTGTAACAAGATCGATAACTTCTTTTTCCGAACCAAATTTAGAAATCATTTCATCCTGAATAGAAAGAAGTTGTTTTCTTGCATTGGTTACGTCTTCAATGGAAGAAGAGGAGTTATTTATCGTACTGTATAAATCTTCAACTTGTTTTTTATAACTTTCAATATCAGAACTTGCACTAGAAAATTCATCCGCCGCTTCTTTTGCAGCCTTGCCCACAGTATCAGAAGCTTGTGCCATCTCATATACTGTAGAGATTACTTTGCTGATTACTAGACTGACAAGGATGTTGCCTGCTAATGCAAGACCTTTAAGTGCTATATCTGCAGCTTTAACAGATGGAACCATGGCACTTGCAGTTGCCGAAAGTTCTTCTAAGGCTTTTGCATCATTTTTACATGCAAGAACGTGTTGTTTAGCAGTAACAGTACAGCCTTTCATTGTAGACGACCAGGCTTCGCCCGTAGGAACACCTGCTTTAATTTGAGTTATATATTCTTTTATTGAATTAATATCATTAGATGTAAATGAGGAAACAAAAATCGAATTTAATAACCCATGTCCACTTGACAAGTCTCGTTTAATATTGTTGAAGCTTTTATTAAAAATCCCAAATTTATTTATTATCCCATCCAAACCATTTTTATCTGATGTGAATATCATGCTATGTTGTAATTTATTATATGTTTGAGGTATAATAAACTATATAATTGTGTGGAGGAAAAATAATATGGGAAAAGATATTATAAGAGTTTACAAATGTGAAAAATGTAATCTAACAACTACCACTACAAACAAGGAACTTGATAAATTTATATGTAAAAATTGTGGTGGAACATTAAAATTTGATTATCAATATTATCATAATTCAAAAAACGGACTAAATGCAATAAATATGTCAAAACAATATAAAAATAATAATGTTTCTTTTCAACAATTCCAGCAACAGAACATTCCCCACTGCCCAATATGCGGATCAGCGAAGCTAAGTAAAATATCTACCCTTAACAGAGCCGTCAGTGTCTCATTGTTTGGTATCTTTAGTAAAAAGATTGGCAAGCAATGGCACTGTAACCAGTGTGGAACGGATTTCTAGGAGATAATGAATTATGATTAAATTAAACGAACAACAAGAAAAAATATTAAAACATATCCTGAGTCTTAATCGTTCTCCACAAAATTCAGTATCAATAGGACTGCAGATGGATACTTATCCGGCAGATATTGAAGAGCAAGAACTTATTAAAATTCTTAACACGTTGGAGCAAAATAATTTTATTAAAATCAAATGGTATGGAGTTTCTCGAAGTGATTTGAATTATGCAATTGATATTTTTATTTTACCAGAGGGTGAAAATTATTTTGAAAATAAAAAATCTTTGCAAATAAGTAATAGAAGGGAATGGGTTCGTTCATACTTGCCTGTTACAATATCTTTTATTGCATTAATAAAATCATTTTCTCCTGAAATCAAGTCAATATGGACACTACTAATGCAATTATGGAAATAGCCAATGGCATGTTAGGATGTTTTCTTGCAAAATCATTCATTGGCAAAATGATGTTGTTGTCTATAAAATTATTTAATTTTTGCATATGAGTCCTTTCTGTCTATAATAATATAAAAAGCAGTAAAGATAGGTCTATTCGGTATCTTTGGTGCAGTGATTTGGGTAAAACATGGAAGTGTGAGAACTGTGGGAGCAAGTTCTAGGATAGAAGAGTGATATCCTATCCGATAACACAAATGTTCTTCTTGTAACAGTCAACCAGTCCATAACAGTTTATACCTGTTATTTTGCAAAGGTCATCGGTATGCATAAAATCAGGATGATTTTCAATCCATAAATTGTTTTCACGTAAAAATGTATTTAAGTCCATACCTTCGTATTTAGAATGGGTTAGACACATTAATTTATAATCAGTGGATACTTGAAAATCTCTACCTGGTTCGATAGCTTCTTGCAAGACCAAATTCTTTACAAGGGTATCAGTGTACAAATAGTTTAGGATGTTATTTTTTAGCTCAAGAAGATCGTACCATGATAAACGTGATATTATTGATGTTTTATTCATTGGAGCCTTTCTGATGGGAAGTATCTATTTCACCACTCAAAATATATTTCAGCATTGCGATTTTTACTTCTAATTGTGCTTTCAATACACTTTCATATTCAGCAAATGAAATAAGAGAATCGTTGCAATCTGGAATATATCTATATGGTCTTTTATGAGTTTTGTTGTACTGACGCTTGTATAAAAAATATTTTAGTTTGCAGTATAATAGGAACATTATTTAATATACCTCCTGTAAGAATTTTAAATGGAGTTATGGAAAGTAGAAGAGTAGTATAATCATAAAAGGGACCAACGTATATCGTGTTGCAATCACAATATACGCAGTCCCTTTTACTAGACGTTGGTTTGTTAGATCGGCTTTAAAAATTTACTCAGCCAGAAAGGTTATTAACCTTGGAGTTTTTCACTCAAACAGGGACCAACATCAAAAGATTCGCTATACCCTTAATAATCCACCGTGGACTATTAATGATAGCCAGACCAGCCATAGCAGGCCGCCTGAACCAAACACAACATATCACAAATGAAATGATATGTTGATAATCATGAACTCGCGAACATCTATCTTTTGAGTATAACTGTAAGAACAAAATTGCCTATAAGTACAATCAGAAAAATAGAAGACGAGTAAACCGGTTTTATCAACAAAAAAGGAAGGTGGATTAAACCTTCCTTTTTCATACATATTTTACGGGACGGTGGGCGAACCAGGACATCCCATTTAGAGAATAATAATTCACCTGATCTTGTAGCTCTCCTGAGCGCCGCCATCAAATGTACAACTAAGAAGCTACGGTATCCTTACGGTCACTCCTTATATTATTATAAATATATTTTACGCTGTTCTCCGCAGGTAGCACTGCCATACTGATTCAGCCCAATATTCTATCACATCGTGATATATGAAATCACCGACTTTTCTTATAATTGCATCCATATCAGAAAGTTTGATAGCATTATAAGCAGTAGCCTTATCTACATTATACAGTTCCATAATAGAGTCGCTTAAATCAGCATAAAAATCTTCTTTATCTTTTTTACTCATAATGTTAATCCTTAATATATAAAAGGACTGATTTTATCAACCAGTCCTTTTTTAATACGAATGATTAGTTTTTAGTTTTGTCATTTGAAGTGCATACCATACATGCTACCTGTTCGTTTGCGGATGGCATTTCTTCGCCATCTAATTTAATCTCTCGGATTACAAACTTATCATTATTAAATTTCAAATTTCCCGTAAGAGTAGTAACACAGCTTTTTACATTAGTCAATACCATTTAACCCACATCCTTTCAAATCTTCAATTGATAAATTAGGAACTACATCATTTAAAATCTCAACTACTTTATATTTTACTATAGTTTCATCATATATACGCCAGAAATAATGCGTTAATTCTTCTATATAAACAAACATAGTAAAAACATTGTTATTGATTTTTCTTAACTTTCCCATCCTATAAATAGCAGAATAAAATTGGGAACCGTTGTTACATTCGTTATTTTCATGAAATGAAAATACACCCATTTCAGTAAAAATAATATTTAATGAAAAATATGTTTCTAAGTTTATATTATCATTTACAAGATGATTTGCAACACATTGTAATGACATATTAAATAAATGTATTTCCTGCTCCTGTAATTTACAGTTAGCTACAACGTTTATTTTATCCTTTAAAATTTTAGGAATAATAGGTCTTTTAATTAAAGGAATTTGGTTATCTAAATGCATATCAATTAAAATCCTTTTATGTTTTAAATTTATTATACACCTGATTTACTACAAAGTCTATAGGTTATATATTAGGATAGAACAGAAGAGAGTAGCCGTCAAGACTACTCTCCAAAAAGGATTACTGCTCAATATTCTTTTCAGATCCAATTCCATCAACAATATTATCCCAATAATTCAAACGACCTTTTACTTTATCAGCAGCACTTGTACCAGAACTTGCTAATTCTCTGTATTCTTCATTCTCTTCGTATCCGCCGATGAAGTCATTAATCTTGTCTACCAATTCAGTAAATGATTTATGCTCATCTAAGACACGCCAACCTGCATATAATACCATTGGAATAGTAGTGGCTTTTAATTTTAATTCTTCAAAATTAGTATCAAATTCATCTAATGCAAATTTTAAAGTAGGGACTTCGTTTAATACTTCTTCGTCATGACTTGCTACGAAAGCGTCAATATTATTCTTACGGAAAGAAGTATAGTCGTTCTCATTATCAGTGCAGATTAACATCAGTGTCTGAATGATTAAATCTCTATCCGAGCCATTCTTTCTCTGTGTTTTAGTGAGCAATTTTTCCATAAATGGATGAGTAGCAAGAGAGAAGATTGCATCACTAAACTGATCACTTTCGTATACAACTCGCAAATGCTTTGCATTTAATGGTCTACCGTTATTCTGGCGGCGGAACATTTCTCTTACTTCATCATCTGTATAATTGCTAATAGTACAGAAAGTAAGAGATAAAGTTAATAACATTTCCTGAACTTCTGGATCAAGCTTTGAGAACTTTTTACCTGCCAGTTCATATGTTGTTTCTACTGTTTTATTTTCTTCATCGTTGCTGAGTAATACAATATCTGGTGTTTTCTGGCTTAATGCAAATTTATCATTTAGATAATCAATACAAGTAGATGTTCTTTGTGAACCATCAATTGTATAAATCTTCCCATATTCTTCGATTACATAAATAGGATTGATTGGGAATCCAATTAAAAGACTATGGATAAGAAGAGACTTATCCAGTGGAGACCATTGTCCCGTAGGTCTCTGAAGCTTATGATCAAAAGCTATATTTCCTTTTTTAGCTTGATTTTTAATCCAGGCTAAATTTCTATCTTTTGATGATGTTTTCATATTTCTATGCCTCCTTGAAAAATGATATTTTACTATTTTCAAAGTAGCATAATATTAAAAATATGTAAATAGTTTCTGTGCAAATATTTTGAAAAATTGCCGATATTATTCGACAGAAAACGTGTGTTCTGATTTATTTTTGATGTATAGATGATATAATAGATATATCCGAATTATATCCTTAGAACCACCAAAGGATGCACTTGCGGTAATTTGGATGGCGAGGAGCCGGTGGTAGTGTTTCGACACGAACCGAAAATGGTACACCATGTACCAGAAAGGACGTTCTATAGTGAGTTTTCACTTCTTTGGGAGTTCTCCCGTTATCACCACGCCTTTCTTGTATTACCAGTACAGAAGGGAGGTGAAAAATGAAGAACTCAAAACTAATCAAACATATTGTTACATGCGTAACAGCAGCTGTAATTGTATCGATTATTGTTTATCCAGGCAACCTGCAGAATCTGCGTCTGCTGATTAACCCAGATAGCAGTATTGAGATCGAGGCTAACTTTTACCGTGTACAATAATATCCATAGAATATGTCCTCGTTTTTGGTTATTTTTTTCGATTTATTCTTTTTATTCCTTAAAGAGAGTCGGTCTGACCACCGGCTCTCTTTTTTGTTTTTGTATAAATTCAAAACATATGTTATAATATTGCCATTATACGAAAGAAGAGGAATAGTCATGGCAGATAATAATTTATTCACCCAAGAACAAGTTAATAAATTTGCGGAATCCATTAAAAGCCCAGAATTCCAAAATTATCAAATGCAGCAAATACAAAAATCAATGAAAATTGATCCATATATTCCTGAAATTGCAAATCCAATGGTGACGCAGCAGAAGATTACTAATCAAAAAATTGCTGAACTAAAAAATACTATTGAATCAATTCGTTTCCAAAATATGAAACTAAATGCACAAATTGAAGTCCTCAATAAGACCATAGAATCTGATAAATCAGAAATCGAAGAACTTCAAAAGGCTAATACAAATTTAAAAGTTGTAAATAAAACATTAGAAGAAAATAATAAGCATTATTGGCGCAATACGATTCTAATTAATATGTTTATTGCTATATTTGGTTTTGTACTTGGGATTATTTTTAAATAACATAAAAGAAAAACAATCCCAAATCCTAATAAACTGCCCAATAATGCTGGATTTATTCGATATATACCTTTCATACCAGGCATAGTTATATTCTCCTTTTTTATTCATTTTCTGTCTCCTTATCAACCTCGACAGATGAGGTTCAAACAATAGAAGATAAGGTTTCTACATTTTATGGTTTTTAAGCCAATCTGTTATGTCAGAAGCACTGAGCGCATATTCACTGAACATCGTTTCATATAATTCAGTGTGAGAGTTGTCGCTACGATGAGGGCTTATCTTATAAAGATCTATCCCAGCGGATTGGTTGAGCGTCACGTTGTTACGATCCTGATTACGTCACCATAATAGGAGAGTAGTGATACACTGCCATTACGCAGTCGTTGTACTTCGTTCCCGCTTATTGTCTCGATTATTTATTTACCATCGTGTATTTCACGACTGACACGTTCTAAACCTTTGTATCCAAAGTAAATTATACGTGCTGTCGGCATATTCAAATTTAATTTTTATGAGGGGATGCATTTTACCCCTACCGACATTATTGAAAGATAAGGCTGCGCTTAAAGCGGTAGCCATAGTTGGAATAGCACCAAGAGTATCTACTAACTTAGTAGCGCCGTCTATTAATGATGTCAATAAAGTTATTCCTGTTTTTATTGTATCAGAATCAATTACTGTATACCAAAACTCTTGTGCTCTGTTTGTAAGTTTCTGAAGACGTCCGTCAATACTATCAAGGTATTTATTTAATTCCTCAGTTGCAGATCCAAATGCTTCTTCAGAAGATTTGCGAACAGCTTCAAGTTGTGACGGGTCTTGTAATATCGCAGATGCGATGTTTGAGCGATTTTTCCCCGCTAATTCTTCAATTAAAGCTGTAGCATGATTCGTTCCAAGCTTTTTATCTTGTTCCTGAATTTCTTTATATACTTTTGCAATACCTAAAAGAATTTCATAAGTATTTTTATAATTACCATTGTCGTCTAAAATATCAAAACCTTGATAGTTGTTGGATGCGACAGCAGTATAATCTTTGATGATTTGTTGTTTTTTGGAGTTGGTTGCTTTTACAAAAGCATCAACTTCTTCGTTCATTGCTGACAGTTGTTCTTCTGCTTCAGAAGTTCCAACAAGTCTAAGAGAAATTGTACGTAAACCTGCCGAAACGCTATCCGCGTCTTGAATTGTAGCATTAGCGGTGGTTACAAGGGCTGCGGCTTCATCAATTGTATTTCCCATGAGTGAGAGAGTAGCTGCTGATTTTTGAAGGGCAGTGGCTAATTCATCTGTAGATATAGCATAATTATTCAAATCTGTTACTTTCGGATCGTTAATCCTACTGACCATAATTATTATGGCGATTAGTCATTTCTGGCTAATTCTCACGTTTTATTATTATATGGAATTATTTCGTGACGATTATGTTAAAAACATAAAAGAGCATAGATATGCTGTTCAGACTATACATTTATCCATGAAGGATTCCGGTGAAATATTTATATTACTATAAATATCGCTCTAGTCGTTACAATTTATTTCCAAATCTCGGTCTTAACTTTTCCATAAGTTTTTAACCGATTTACCAGGATACCACACATATTATGTGTCATACATTGCTGTATGTTTGGGCAATTAATTTACCCACCTCATTTAGCTTATCTACAATAGTTAGCTTATCAAGATTTTTGTATGCCTGCCCCATCGCTACAAGAGATTTTGTAGCATCTTCAATATTACTAAATTCAGATACGTTTAAAAGGATATTAGCAGTTTTTGCACTTTCAGCGGCTTCATCTAAAGATTCACCCAATCGCATATAATCTGCGGTACTTGTTTGGATTTGTTTGGCAGTAGTACCTACTGTATCTGCAACATCAAAAGTTGTATTTTGATAATTCTTTAAACTTTGCGCAGATTCATTAGATACTTTCATCATCTCTGTAAGTTGCGTATCTAACTCACGAACTATTTGAACACCCTGTTTACCATATTGAATCAGATCATTAAAACCAAAATATGTACCAATAGTACCAGCTAGTCCATACCAAGCTTTTTCCTTAACTACATCCCAGAATTTTTTGCCTTCCTGGCCTGCTTCTCTGATTCGCTGTGTTATCTTGAAAAATTCATCTGCAACACGAGTGGTATCAGCTTCGGCACCTAATGTCTTAAGTTTTTGAATTAATCCTTCTAGTTCAGACTTAAATTCCTTAGACATGGCAGAATTCTTTTTCATATAATCAGAAATCTTATTGATCATTTTGTCACGAGAAATGGCAGTAGATCCCTTATCAATTCCCTTTAAACTGGTTGCGGCTTTATCTAATTCCTGGCGCATGTTTTTAAGGTTGTTGATTTCGGTTTCATTTATTAATTCTGGATGATTCTGTATTTTTTGAAGCTCGTTACGGTATCTTTCTAATGCATCCGTATAATTCTTTAAAGCTGTAGAATAATCAGACCTTCTATCTTCTGGCTTCCGGTTGTTGAAGCTACGCATTTTAGCTTCATAATCAGCAAGGCCATCATTCATGGATTTATATTCAGAAGTCAGCGCAGCTTGGATACTTTTCTTAACATCATCAACAGCAGCTTTAGCATCATGAGAAGCGTTACTAAGCTTATCCATCATTTTAACCCAAGCATCCCATGTAGAAGCATCTGATGTATGTGGATTCACCATAGAAGAAAGAATAGCTCTAGCATTTAAAGCTTTTTCTTCTAATTGCTTGATTTTTTCCTGTTGTTTTTCAATCGCAGCCGCCTTACTACCAGTTCCTTTATCTTCAGCTAAAAGATCCTGTAATTTTTTTACGGCGTTGACATAGTTCTGAATAGCTTTCTGATTTTCTTTCCATATATCTGCCTGATTCTTGGCGTTGACATCATCCCATTCTTTTACTTTCTTGTTGTCAGCAGCACTATTTCTTTTAATTTCGGCTTCAGAAATTTTCTGTGTAGTCTTTAATCCAATCTGTAGTAACTCATTTAAACGACTTTCAGAATTATATAAGTCGGAGTTATTTTTTAGGATTTTTGTAGCAGTTAAATATTGTTCCTGATATGTTTGCTTCTGTTTTTCTAATTCCGCAATAAGATTTTCGTCATCTGTACTGGCAATTTTTTCTCGAATACTCTGAATTTGTTTATAGGCATATAATTGATCTTTTAATGCCTGATTAACTTCTGACTTCCGATCTTGCTCCTGTAATTTTTGTTTCTCTGCAGATAACTCACGGATGGTTTTTAACTGATTTTGATATTCTTGATTTTTGTCTTCGAACTTTTGGGAATCAATATGACTTGTCCATGCAGTAGCATTCCCATCTTTATCCATACTATAAGAAGTAGTATAAGTGGACATGTTACCATTCTTGTCAAGAACTTTCATTTGTGTCTTTACAAGATTATCATTTGAATCATAGAAATCGGTTACGTCTTTTATAAAAGAATTAGCACTGTCAATATTTGCAATGATTTCAGATTGTAATTCTTTTAGCGCATTGCCTAGTTCTTTTTTGTTTACAACCTTTTTCTCATTATCATGATTTCCAGTATCATGTGCTTTGTATCCTTTTTTCTGATATTTTTTAATACCAGTTGGTTCAGATACTTCCGAATGATCAGAAGTTAAATCAGAATTAAGTGACACGTTACTTTCTTTCGCACTTGCAGCAACTTTACCATTTGCTTTAACAAATTCTTTTTTGGCATCAGCAGCTTTTCTGGCGCTTTCAGCAATCTTATCCATTAACTCAGCTTCAAGTTGAAGAGGAGATTTAGATTCATTTACAGAAGCCTGGACACCGACATTTGCTTTCGCAAAATCTTCTTTCGCCTGCACTGCCTGATCAGTGGATTTCTGTACTTGCTCCATGGATGAAGATTCAGATGAAATATTCGTTTCAGTAGATGGGAGAGAAGTACCAGATTTTAGAGAAGTGAGTTCGGTTTCGAGTTCTTTGACCTTCTGTGTCAGAGCTTCAATCTGCTGTAAAGAGTCATTGATCTGAATACCATTACCTAATACCGTTTTGATTTCAGCGGCTGCAGCTGACACATTGCCTAACTCAGTTACGATGAGTTTTAACTGCTCAATAACCTCTGTCAAATCTGTTTTGCTACCAAACAAATTATCCAATGGAGAACCTTCTGAATCAGCCTTCATGGCATTTCTAACTTTAGTTATTTGACCATAAGCCGCAGAAGCTTTATTCCAATATGATTTATCTGAATCCTCGTAGAGTTTATCATGACCATAATTTTCTTTAATACTAGCTCTGAGATTTTCAATGAACTTTTTATAACCTTCGATTTTACCAATTGTTGTATCAAACTGACTTGGATCAAATTTATAAAGAAGCTCAGAAGTATAATTATCTCCTCTATAAGTACTGAACAAATGTTCCCGTAAATTCTCATAAGCTAATAAAGCATTAGATGCCTTCTTCTGTAGTTCTCGTTCCATTTCATTATCAGAACCGACATCAATATTCATATTAAATTTCATATTGAGATTGCTTACTGCTTCTGATACTTTTTCAATTGTTTTTAAAAGAGGGGAAAGTTCTTCGCCGTCACCAACATCGGAAATAACAGAACGAAGAGAAGAGAGATGATCTTCAATTTTTGAAAAAATTTCTAATTCTTTTGTTAAACTTTTTGTATCAAAAAGTGAATCAAAACTCATTCTTTTATTAACCATATCAACAACATTGGTTAATACTTTTTTGATATCTTCAATGGAATCCAACTGCCGTTCTAAAGGTTTTCCATCTAACTCAATTTTTACATTTTTGAATTCTCCCTGTAAGGAAGAAATTTTTTTCATTACATTTTTATCTGTTACATCAAACTGGATTTCGATTCTTTTGCCATCAGCACTTTTCTGAACCTGATCCATAGTACCATCATAATCTTTCAAGAATTTTTCAAGATTATCTTTGTAATCAAATCCAATTTTAATAATATCAGAATTACTTGCCATTTATTAAACACTTCCTTTCAGGTTGATAACCGTTTTCTATATTCGTCTTTTAATTTTTCATGATATTTATGAAGCTCATCATAAAATGAGAATTGTGTAGGACGTCCAAAACCGCCGTGCCAATCACCACCATGCCAAGTTCCTTTAGGGTTATAAATATAGGTAGACATAAATCCCCATGAAGTAATTGGTTGCCCCATAATACCAGGATAGTCAGTCATATTTGGTCCTGGAATTTTCACACCACCCCAAAAAGTTTTTCCATTTTTCAAAAACGGTGCATATGAATTATATAAATTCCACGTTCTTTCATATCCGTTGCTAGAAGATGCATAACTTCCATAATACCAATCAATAAGGCCTCTTGTATAATTGCTTAATTTTTCAGATGCTTCTTTTGCAAGTGCGGAAGCTTTTGCTTTTCCTAACTGCTCAAGATGTCGATAAATAGTTTTGTTTAATCCCATTCCATCATCCCAATCATCATATAAAAATAAAAGACCCTACGAGCTGTGACACCCGCAGAGCCTGGTTAATATTGTAATAAAATTTCAATGTGCTATAATAGTAGTGCAAGAGCTTGCGATTTACTGTAACCCGTCAACCATCCTATTCACGTACCATTTGGTACAGAAAGGCGAAGGTGATTTTTATACTTCGTATAATTTACACAAAGCAGCTTACTCTACCAAATTTCGTGTCCACACCATGAAAGGAGGTTTTATGAGTGAAGCTGTATTAGTTTCTCTGATTAACGGAGCGACAGCAATTATTGTTGCAGTCATTGCTCTGTTTAAAAAATAGGGAACAAATTAATAATGAATAGGAGTTGAGCTAGATGACGATCTAGTTCGTAGAAGAGAAGTCCGTATCAAACCAGGTGCGGCTTTTCTGTTTTTATAGCACATTGTAAATTTATTTCACCCTCTTTAAATCAGCACCGCTACCTGCATACTTCTTGAATACACGGTCCAACGTCTTGCCCATTTTCTCTACAGTAGCATTATCTAAATTCTTCACCTCATCAGCCAACTTACCAATTACAGGATCGAGAAGAGTCCCAATCAGAGTCCCAAACCTTTCCACCTGACCTGCAATAAATGCATGAGGCTCATAAGCGTTGGTTCTTACATCTTCACGAGCCATACTGATTACAGTGTTTAATTCAGCCATTTCGCCTTCAGGAATTTTTACCATAATCTTATCCAGAATACCTGACTCTTTAAGTAGATCATATTCCTCATGGAAATTTTCACCGATAGTAATATTAGTATAGTTCTCAAGAACGATACGACAGAAGAGGAGATACTGTGCGGCGGAGTTTACGTGAACATTCTTGTTCTTGTCGTACATAGTCACTTCCATTAACTTTTCTGCGAGTGTTACCTTTAAGTTAAATGGAATATACTTCTTAATTTCCAGAGTATCTTCTAAATACTGATCCTTTAAATTTTCATTTGCTCTGTTGTTATATTCAGTTGCAAGTTTTTCAATTGTAATCTTTGTCATTCCTTTTTCTCCTTTACATCAGGCGTATATTTATCACATTCTCCATCGTGGATTTCAGGCTGGATACGTCCTTCAATTGCTTTTTTCAGTAAACTACAGTTTCGTTTGTATCTTTTACATCCGATGCAGCGGGATTTGAATTCTTCCAGCTGTGGGGCATCGTCAAAAACCCCGATGTAATTCACAGGTCGTATCGTCAACTCTATTCGTGGATTCTCTGAATCGTAGTAGATGCGCTGCACACGTTCGCATGTCACGTTATCATCGACCCAAACAAGTCCTGTTTCTGTAATTGCATCAAGTAGGCATTTAAAATAATTATTTGGGTCTCGATCTATACGATCAAAATAAAAAACAGCATCTATATAAAAATGCTGTAGTGGATCTGGTTTTAAATTATAACCTTGTTTTTTAACTTCTTGTATTACATATTCTTTAAAATCTTTTTGATATTTTACCGCTTCAGGAGTCTTATAGCTCATAGCCATAGGTTTACCATTTTTCATAATAGCTCTGTAGGCTAAATAATGATTAACCGAAACTCCTAGAGGCGATGTTAATTTTAATGCATTACTCATTTTTCTCCAAAATAAAAATGCCCTTACCAAAGACTGGTAAAGACATTTATAATATGTTATAATATTTTTGCACTCACCGATCTTATGTCTGTAATTTCAGAAGAAAGTTTTGGTGAAGTTCTATGCATATGTGTATTTATCCGTATCTAGTACACGTCAGCGCTTACAACCGTTTTCGTTTAGGCAAATGGGAATGTGTCTGTGAGCACTGGCGGTCTTATCCTAACCGATAGATAATTGAGCGTTCTGTAGCCGGGGTCAAACTTTCATGTTCTTTTTATTGACACGTCTACCGTGGGAGAGGTGAGTGCATTTTTTAATAACACAACTTTCTTTCGCCAAAGCTGAGATGGATTATGGTAAGTTGCCACCTTTCTCGAACCTCCGCAGTCGCCGCATTCCATCACGGGTTCTGCTTCTCAGGTAATGAATGCATTTTAATGAGTGTGTGTCTCAAATCCTTTTATTCATATATATATAGAGAGAGGGTCGATCTAATCCATCGGCTCTCTATAATTTATAATCTTTCCTTGTTTCTTTCCCAACAAATCTTCCATGTAATCGAACCAATGTATATTAGGAAATATTTTTTGATAATCTTTATACATTAACTTCTCATTATAATTCATATGTATCACATAGATGATCACATTCTTCATATGTCCACATATTCTCATGAAACCATCTACATCATGCCAATTATCAGCATTTCTCTCTATTAATATCCTGGTATTTATATGCGAAGTATCTATTGCTAATAACTTTACATATCCGCTTGAAACAACTCTTTCTTCTGCCATTTATTATCCCCTTCCATAATTTTGTAGTGTAATTATACCTTTGGAAATATATGGTTTCCATACCAAAAATATGGAAGAATTGGAAATAAATGGAAGAGCATTTTTGATTTGACAAAACTCTCCTTTATGAATATACTTAATAGTGCATAAGCAGGTACGCATACTTATGAAACTTTCGGCACATAAGAAGAAAGGAGAGTTCTGCTATGCAATTTAATTTGCAAACCATTTACTACATTACAATGATCAGCGTTACGGTTGTCAGACTGATACGTGACATTGTTAAAGACATCATGGATCGACATAAGTAACTAATTAACAATAGATTTTATTTAGCATGAGTTCAAGTATAAGGAGTCTGACCAATTCCTCCGAATAGCAAATATCTTATGTATAGATACAGAAGTAGAATTGCTAAATAAAATCACCTCTTGAATTTATCAATAATTAGTGGTATATTAAATATGTAGTAAATATGCAGAACTCAAAAGTTCGTGAACTGGTCATTCACGAGAAGAGTAGTAGAAATAAGCATCCAAGTGTATTGGGTGCTTATTTCTGTATTATAGGAGAGCAGCAGATCTTCCTGACTATTTTTCACTGTTCATGTCCAGTACGTCATCACAGGTATATCATCTGCTTTTACAGCCATTATCTTGGCTAACCATTATAATTTATGTTCACACCAAAGCTTATAAAGTTCATTCATCTGTGGAGATTTTTTCCATACAAAAACGATTCTATTTTCATTTCCACAAATGATATCCACTAACTGACCAGCAGACAAAGATGAATTTAAATATTTATAATTCTGCTGCATATTAGGAATGTACCTTACTTCTTCGGTTTCATATTCAGTTTGAAAAATATCACTATATTCTTTTATATCCTCTCACTCCTTCAAAATCGTAAAAAATAGGCTATACTGAAATACTGAATAGTAAATCGGCATAGCCTACGACCTTAATAACTCACTATTCAATATCATTCTTTTTTACCTCATCTGTTTTAACAGATACAGGCTTTTTATACATAACTTTCTGAACCGTTTTCTTAGGTTCGTCCTCTTTTAGAATTTCTTTGATAACACGTTTTACGTCATTATCGAAAGTTTCCAGTTCACTTAAATCACATCTTGATAATTCATTTTTTGCTTTAGCTTTATTCTTTGTTTTTGTATACTCAGATAAAGCTAGGAAAATCATATAGTGATCTCTGGTATCGGTAATAGTACGCCATGGTGTAAATGAAGTGATTTCTTTGCACGTATGACATACATGATATCTTTTACCACAGATACTACATGTCGCATTTAATTCTTCTGACATAGTTTTCTCCAATCATAATAACAAGCCAGGAGAGAAATAATCCCTCCTGGTAATTTTAAATTAATCTTCGGAAACTAAAATTGAGAACAGTTTTCCTTCCTCATCACAGTAACTGCGCTGCAGATTGTATGAAACGGCGTGTTTACCATCAGAAGTCAGATTTAATTCAACACTAGATGGGTCAACCTGTGCTCTCGGACATACAATATAACCAAAATAAGTCTTATTGACATCGCAAACATTGTGGAAAATTGCTTTGATTATAAGCTTCTTAACCTTTGGTACGCTATCAGTAGTCTTGTCAACCTGAACAGCAGCATCACTTTCTCTATTGTAATTTACAAATACACGACCAGTAACATCTTCTGGTAAAGTAATTTTCTTGTTTTCTGCATTGAGAGTAAATTTACCTTCGCCAGCAACAGCTGCCACTTCATAGGTTTTTCCGAAAGTATTGTCACCATTAATTACCTTAACGTATTTTACTTCAGCACCCTTTGTACCAACAGGAACATAATTTAAAGTTACAGTATGATCAGATCCGATAGCAATTGTTTCAGATACTGGAATAATAATCTTATTTTCAGCAGAAGCAACAACCTTTTCTGTACCAAACTGAGATGCAGCTAAATCAAGAGAGAACAGAGAGTTGCTAAATCCAAAAGTACCAGACTGTGCATTATAGAAAGTGGTGATTTTTGCTCCCATAGCATCAGTTACATCAGTACCATCTGCACTTGTCTGTAAACTTGGTTCTTCAATCTGAGTATATCTACCAAGTAATTCGTTTGTTGAAATATCATATTCTTCAACAGTTTTAATTCTTTCAAGAACTAATTCATTAGGATTGAAAGCCATTATAATTTCCTCCTTTAAATTTTTGTAATAAAAAAGAGAACCCTATTCGAGTTCTCCTAACCAATCTAGCTGCTTATTGCTTATGTCTTTTAGGTTTACTCCAAAACCGGAGTAACCAGATTGCAATAACAAACTAGCATTTTTGATTTTCCCGATTCTTTTTACAGAATCCATAAATGCATTTATTTTCATATCCCAAATTTGAGAATGATTGTATTTAAATCCTTCACTATTAATCATAGCTGAGATTAAATTTTTGAGTTGTGAATGATAAGGCTTATTTTTTGCCAACATCATTTCTTCAATTGCATCCTCAATAAGAAACTTTTTTGTTGATTCGTTGGCAGGATACTTAAAGTCACGCTCAATAAAATGAGCTTTACTTAAATAATCGCAGATAATATTATATGTAAATTCATCTATAGCAATAAGATCATCATCTACGATTTGATATAAAAATAAGTCGTCAGAATCGACTCTTTTTTGAATTTGGAATTTTGTAAAATCCAAATCTCCAAATAGAAGAGAAGTTGTCTCTACTGGATAAATTTTACATATAAAACCTATAAAAAGTCGAAATGGAGTAATAGTAGTATAATCTATACCCGCTTGCCACAACTGTGCTTTCATTGATGCAGGAGTTGATAACAAACTATGAACCATAGAATAATATTTTTGTTCACCATAATCACAGATTTCGCCCAATGTAGGTTGATGTATTTTGATATGTTCTGATACTACAAAATCTTCTCCTCTATAAATTTTAAGTTCATCGTTGTCAAAATACTGTTCTTTTTTTACTGCCAATACTCGTTATTCCTGATCAAAGATTTTTCGTTAAATGGAGTATAAGCAATTCCATTTAAATCTAATAATTGGAATACAAGAGTCCTTACCAAATAATGATTATCCGTAGTAGACTCTTTTGAGGAGATTAATTTTGCTTGCATTCCGAATATATTTGACCAATTAAAGCGTTCACGAATAATTGACCCAATAAGATCATGACGAGAAATGCCAGTTTTAGAATCAAGTCGATCTGCTTCCTGACAGAAGATAGTAAAGGTGATTTCTGTATATTTCTGAATATTGTTATAACGCGGCAACTCATCGAACATTACCTGATAACAAACATAATTTTTCACTTTTGTCTGCGTATCAGGAATAAAAAGCGCAGGACGGATATTTGCTGAGTCACCAAAATATTTATCCCATTCCCCTAATGGCTCATGAGTTTCTGGGTCCCAATTTATATTCCCGTCTTCATCAAAAAGTTCAGACTCTAATTCTTTTTCGTCCATTGCATATAGCAGTTCAGGACAGTAGAGTAGAGCATTTTTAATTTTATTTTTATATCGAATTGTTTCATCATCAGGAGTTTCACAATAAGCCCGAAGTTTATTTAAAAGATCATCTTTTGTTATTAATTCAGCCATGTTACACCTCCTAGACAATCAACTGCAGTTGCAGTGGTTCAGAATCAAAAGATATATCACCTTTGATAACAGTACACTTAAATGTAATCAGTTTAGTTAGCTGCGATCTATCGTCAGGAAACTTCACTTTCATCTGATTATAAGCAGCTGGACGCCAGGTTACTTTGTCAGTCCAATCTTCGTCACCTATACTGCATGACCAAGTAAATGTTGCATCAGAATATTCTTTTGTAATATCATCATCGGAATCTTTAAAGATATTGAGCGTAAGCGTTTTATAGCTGCCACCAACTTTAAGAGAATCTGTAGATGCTGAGATTTTAGAATAAACAGATGGTAGAAAAGTGGGAGTAGAAGGATCGGTAGGTGTAACACCATCACTGAAATAATCAGCCCACATACCTATAATATAACCATCGGAATCCTTTTCGATATAATCATGATTTTGTTCAAAGAAAGTCTGATATAAAGTAAGACGTTGAATTCCTAATGGCTGAGAATTCTCAACCTTACTGATTTTCCATGCTATAGGATGGTCTGTAAAAGCACTTACGAGTACACGCATAGTTTTACTCTGATCATCGGTATACCAAATTTTGTCAGTAATTGAATTTAAAGGTAATAAAACTTTGTCCTGATTTTCTTGCGTTGTAAATCTAAGATCCGTCCATAGACCACTGTTATACGAGTTTTGGCTTCTTAAAACAGCCCACATTCTACGTTTAATGCGTTCTTTGCCATTACGTTCTATCCACATAAAATTGTAATTAATTGGAAGAACCAAATACTTTGTGAACTGATTTGCTGGCTCACTAAGAATAATCATCCATTTCCTATAAACGCCTTTTTCATCAGGGATATCGCAATATAATCCTGTTGGAAATTCTGCGCCGTATTTTCTTCGAAAATCTTGTTCATAATAGTATAGTTGATCGTTCTTTGTAAATTCCACTGGCTGACTTGGTTTAAACTGAATATAATAATCGACCTGATCTTTATCAATGGACTGATATGATTTGACAATAAATTTTGCATCGATACGAGTTTTTGTTGTACGCTCGTATGTCATATGATCTTTTTTATCTGGCTGATTATCATGATAATAATCGTAAATATAACAAACTTTAGATTGGATGTTATTGTCCCAAGTTTCTTCCATCGCCATATCAGACATTTGTTTGAGTTGCTGACCGATGGTTAAATTTGAGCCGTAGATCCTTTTGGCTTCTCTAAATGACGGCATCTTCATCACCGTCCTTTATTTTTAAAACTTCAACTCCGGCATCTAATACCAATTTCCTATATGCTTTAAAATCAAAATCTGGTTGATTATAAACATCCTGGGCGGCTTTTAATAGGCTCATGACATCCACTACATTTTTATGATAGTAGAGGAGATGATTAAATCCGCCTAGTTTAGTCAATAAACTTTCAAAAGCCTGATTGACATCAATATTTCTATAATCATCACAGGTATTGGGATCTACACAGAGCAATAAGAAATAAATAGAATTTCGAAGATATTTTTTGGTTTCATTAACCTGATTATCTGTAAAGGTTCCATAGAGATGTTTCATTCCGTACCTCCGCTCAGATAATCATTATTTTCATATCCATAATCACGGATGAGTCTGCGCAATGATTTTTCGAGATATTCAACGCGCTCCATATTGCTTTTATAATTAGATTGAAGTTTCTTTTCTTCCTTTCCACCAATTATATTTGCAATATTGAGGATGTTATCAATCTTTGGACGCATCCACTGGATTACCATAAATTGTGCAAAGACATGTTTTACAAAATCATCATCGCTATCCTCATCAACAGGATTAGTGAGAGAGTATGTAAGTGTCATAATTTCATCATCTAATGTAATAGAAGAGAAGATCTTCCTAATATATGGTTTCCCAACGGCTGCATGTAGCCAATTTCTCATTAAATCATAAGCATAATCATCTGGCAGAGAAAAGAACGTGCTATCCTCTACCAATGGATAGAAACAGCTATAAATTTCATCGTAGGTCATAAATCACCTCCGATTTATTAGTGCATCTTAAGGTCTAATCGAGTACCACATACTTCATCAATATAGTTTGCCTTATTAAGCTGTTCAAAAGTTCCATTTTCAATCTGAGTTGCAAACAGTGTAATGATCGCTTCACGAGTTGGAATAGGAAGCTGTGGGAATGCAACTTTGAAGTCCCTTAACGGAAGTTCAATAAGCTTCTTAATATCCTGTTCATCGTACATTTCTTCATATACACGTTTGACATCCATCCAGTGCTCATCATTGATCAGATTTGCATCGTCAATAACAATGTCTGGATTGAAAATAGATTCTGTATGCTCAAGCATGGCAGCTTTTAAATCCTGGTACTCTACGTTACGTACATCACCAGTACCAACAAAGGTATAAGTCATTCCTGTATGTCTACCTGAAAAATAAAGAATTCCTGGGAAAACAGAGTGGCACCTAATCATCTCATCAGGACGATAATCTGCATCGGTCTTTACTTTTTTCTCCACAGCTTTTTCTTCTTCTTTCTTAGCGGTATCCATTTCAGAACGAATAAACTCAATCTGTTCATCATCAAGAACGGATGTGGCAACATATTTCTTATCACTGGATTCATTTAAAAGATCAATTAAGACTTTACTTTTGACATCCAGTTCTTTTGCTAATTCAAATAATTTCATTTCGTGTCCTTTCAATCAAAAATTTGGTGAGCAGAAGTAAATCTACCCACCAATAAAAGTCATTAATTAAGCTTCAAATTTCCATACACCAAATCTACGGTTAGTAATGGTTTCAACGCCCATAGTAGTCTTGAACTCGTAATCCTTGGTATCATCGCCGTTGTCAGCAATCTCGGAATGCTCAACAATTTCGTCAGCACCTTCATAGTAGAACTTAACGAACTTATCAATGTTACCTGGCATGATGATAACCTGATTGTCTGCTTCCAGATATGCAGTTTCATCATTGTACTCGAATGGGTTTGGTAATTCTACGATAGTAGTACCTTCAAAGTTACCAAGACGACCCATTGTGTAAATGTCGTTCTTTGCTGCTTCGGAGATCCAGTTTACATCACCAAAACCAGCTAACTCACCAAGAGCAACTTCAGTACCCATGATAACAGCAGTAGAACCAGTAGCTCTCTTAACGTCTGCAATCAGCTCCTTGAAGTTTTTCTTGTTGGCAGTATTTGCCAGACCCTTACGATTCCACTTGGTCTGAACTGGTAACTGCTTAACAGCACCCATAACCTGATTGTGGATCATGCGGTTAACCTGAATAGTGAAAGCACGAGAGATGGCATCGATCAGTTCATTCCAATCTTCAACACCCTGTAAGAATCTGCTCATTTCCATATAAACCTTTGCACCATAGGTAGCGGTCTTTACGGAAATCTCAGAACCCTTATTTAATCTCTGTCTCTCGATGTTGTGATGGCCACCGCTGATTTTAGAGATATTCAGGATCATATCATCAGCTTTAATATAGAAAGAGTTCTTTGTACCAAGAACCATAGTTTTAAACTCTACATACTGACGGAACCACGGATCATTTGCCCAACCAGTAATTAAAGTATTATCCAGAGTCTCTTCCAGAATCTCGAAAATTGCTTCACGAACAGATTCCTTCTTGAATGCTCTCTTAATCTGTAATTCATTTGGGTTCTCTGGTAATCCAGCTACCTCTCTAATTTTATTTCTAATTACAGTGTTTGCCTGAGCCTGTGTCTGACCCTGTAACTGATTTTTATATGTATCGATACAAATCTTTGCGAATGTATGGATATCCTTTAAATCTGTAAAATTCTGCTGCATTACATCACTGTAATCAGCGAAAAATAATCTCTTAGACATAATTTATCTTTCCTCCTTTCTCATTACTCTGCATGATTCTTCATTACGAAGATGGTATATTTGCCGTTTGGCTGCTTATGAAGAATGTAACCAACGAAAGCATTGGTATCAGACTTATCAGTAGCAGAAGTATCCAGCTTGAAAGTACCGTCCTTTACTACGACATACTTCTGTTCATCTGGCTGTGCGCCTTCATCAAAACAAGCCTCATCAACAGAGAATCTGTCACCCTTGTATACTTCGTAAGCACGACCTACCTCGCCAACACCAAGGTAATAGTTATCCTCATCCTGGAAAGACTTGGTATATTCCTCATACAGTTTTACTGGAGTTAAATGAAGAACGATCTCATCTGCTGCAGTTGGAGCAACGGCCTTAAAAGTATCGTTATCCTCCCATTTTGTTGGATCTGGATAAGCAACTACGTTGCCATTATCAAGTTCTTTGTCAGATACAATATTAAAGAAATGGCCGCCAGCCATGGTTGCTAACATGAGAGTTGATTCCGCACAACCTCTACCGCCATTAGCAAATTTTTCAAATACACTTGCCATTTTGATTTCCTCCTTGTTATTTTTTGAAATTTAAGCAATAAAAAAGAACCTCAGTCTGAGATCCTTAACTTAGTTAATATTTAGTTGTAATTAATTCAGAGATTTGAAGTAATCTCCGTAAACATTCTGGTCTTTAGCTGTATCAAAATCTGAGAAAATAGATACTTTATTCTTTGGTTTTTTCTGAGCAGGTTCTGCGTCTACTTCACCAAAAGAAAAGTTCTTAGTAGTTTTTACAAGTCTTCCAAGAGCTGCATCAGCCTTTTCAGCAAGTTCTTCCTTTGTAAATTTCTTTACGATATCATTGTTCATCAGATTTTTAAATTCATCAGATTCGAGATAGTTTGCATATGCTGGATCGTCAAATACAGTCATCTTATCAGCAATACTTTCTGCTTCCTCGTATTTAGATAACTTCTCAGAAATAGCAGCGTAGTTAGCGCGCATATCGTTAAGTTCTGCATATTCAGAATCTGTAAGATATTCTTTATGAAGAATATATCTGTCTCCATCAAATGTAACAGAATCATCTTTTACAGAATACTTCTGACCAAAGATCTTATTTCCGTCCCAATTTTCATATACAAAATAATCATCATATACATTTGTGATATAATACCAATCATTTTCATCACTCTCAATTGCTGAAAGTAAATTATAAAGGGCATATTTAATATCTTCGTGTGAAACAGAGAATTCTCTTTTCAAAACTTCAAATGTCTGATCACTTCCATTATTACTATCTCCATCGAATGAATTTTCGATAGCGGTAGTGCCAGATCCATTGTCACCATCTCCGTCAGAAACAGCTTGGTTATCGTCATTAGAACTATTCTGATCTTCGCCAGTTCCTTCTCCTGCAATAGCAGTAGAATCTGTATCATCGCTAAACATTTCTAAAAATTTTGCCTCTAACTCTTCATCAGACAATTCAGAATAGTCAAAGGTAATATCATCAATAGTTTTGTTATACTGTGTTAACAGCTTTTCTAACATATTCATTCTGTTTTCGTTTCCTCCTTTCTCCTGATTATCTTTTTCATTTTTATTAAAACAAATAGATTCCAGTTTTTCTAATCTTTCTCGCAATTCGAACATATCTTTATCATATCGATTGATGACACCATTGTTTTCGATACTAAAGTCTACAATATCAAGACGGGCATTTTTCATTCCTTCGCCAACGTCTTCAAGGGTTGTAGGGTTCTTTCCAAGACAGGTTGCTCCTAAAATAACAACATCAGTCAAATCAAGAACATGTGTTTCTACGTTGTAAGATAATTCATTAACCGCAAGCTCAACGCTTACCTTTGTTCCGCCTTTTCTTTCAATAATTGAAGCGGCATCAGTGTATCCAACAGGAATTGCACAATATCCGTATAAGAAATTATGTCCTGTGTCTTCTTCAACTTCGAAATACGGATCATCAGATGTAAAACATCCAACTTGTTTCTCAAAATATGTAGTAGTGCCATCTTCATTCAATTCCATATCATGAGAAGTGAAGTCTTTTAAAGTCTCGCCATTTTCATCTGTATATTCCATAAAATTTGCAAGAATAGGCTTATAAGCTAAAGTCTTACTTGCCTTTGTTAAAGCATCATCTGTCACATTAGAATGATTCCGATTTTCTCCAGAGTGCATTAATTTCACTTTACAAAATAGAAGAGAATCATCACCATTTTCTTTCATCACTTCAAATTGAGCTGGAACTTGAACAGATAACTGATATCCAGTTTTATCAGAATTAAAATTATAATCAACTTTATTAGAAGAAATCAAATTATATAAATCCTCTAAACTATAAATTCTTTTTTTTGACATTATCCTTTATGTTTAACCTCCTTTCTTTGAGTAATAAAAAATCCACTCAAAAGGAGTGGCTAAAAACAAAGTACATTACTAAATTGTACATTTTCTATATCCATACCTTTTTCGAATAAAAGTTTCCCATCATTCAAAAAAGTATAAATACCATTATTTTCATCAATCTGCTGAAAACCTAATTTCTGTAAAATTGCCACGGTTTCCAGGCTTGATGTCTTTATAAATTTCTTATCCATTCGGTATCACCTACCTTATTTCTCACGAGTAGCGCTGCCTTCATCCGTTAAATCAGCAGAATCAGACTCTGGCCTGCCTCCATTTACAGGATCAGTTCCAGAAGCGCTCTGTGTGTAACTTGTACTTAGTGGCTGCATCAAATCAGATAATCCTATCGCTTTCTCTAATCTAAGAGACATTTCCTGTTCAAGCTGACTATCACCATCCAGAATTCCAATTTTCATTCTTGAAAATCCATTCTGCGCAGACTCCAGATATTCTTTTCTTTTTGCTTTTCTGGTATAAGGACATACTCCTTCAAGATATTTGATATGTGCATGTCCATCGCCAATTACATACTTGAAGTAAAGATTTAGATAATTATTCAGCTGTGGAACAATGGTGCTGTGCGCCACTTCCATATCTGCAATAATCTGTGCTTCGTAAATGGTCGTACCCGTTTTGTCATTATCAAGAGTAACACCGCCCACACGTTTAAAAAGATTGGAGAGTGAACTAGAGATCATATCTGTATCATCTGTAGTGTTTAGATCCTTAAATTCAATTGCCTCGATTGGAAGAGGAGAGATGCAAGTATTTACATATTCAGGTACAGCCGCCGCAAATTTGTTATAGTATTTCAATGCGGTAGCAGGATCAACTTCAAAGTCGTCAGGGTCTTCTGTACCAGACAACGGCTTTAATCGTGCCACTAATAATTTATAAGCACTCAGTTCATCCTTGGCAGTTTTTAATGCCTGAAGGTCAATATTGGAAATGATACTTTCGAACAAACTTGCGAATGGAGGATAATCCATTGTTGGATCATCAGCATTTACTTTGAAACATATCTGCCTTTCTGGATCGAGTTCCTGCCAGCGCAAAGAAGTGTCTTTGTCGTAGGCGTCATATTTTTTCTTAAACTCGCTATCCCAGTATTCCAAATATGTCGGATGACTTCTAAAGTAACTAAAATCAAATGCGAATCTAAATACACCTTCTTCAATAGAAGATATTCTGCAATAATCTCCATCTAAAATCTGGTAGAAGCATGTGCCGCCTTCCTGATCTGAATCGTCATATACGTAGGCATAAACTGAGTCTTCCCGCCATGCTGTTAAAAGAAGTTTTGTAATTTCATTTTCGAAATTCATTCTTTGCCAACGAAGCATTGTTTCATAATAATTATCAGCGATTTCCTCATCTGACATTTCACGGGGATCTCCGATAGGAATAATATGGAAAGCATCTCCGCATATCATCCTGGCGTAAAAGGTACAAATACGCCGGTATTCGTAGCAAAGTCTGTATAAGTATCTGCTTAGATTACGAAGCTGTGATTCATAAGTTTTGGGAGATTTTAGATAAGTTCTAAGAGTTTCACGAGAATAAGACTGAAATGTTCTTGTTTCTGTTTTAGATAAATCAGTCAGCTGCAGTGCATCAATCATTGTTTTTGTTGCAGCAAACATTTCTTTAACTTTTTCTTGTTTAGAAATTACAGAAGCCACTTGCTTAACCGTTTTCTTCCCAGTTGGAGTAGAAATAGTAGGAGTGACTTTTTTCGTAGATAATAGTTTATCAACTTTGTCCTGTTTAGACAGAGGTGATATTTTTATACTGTTTGATACAGTAGTAGGTGTACTATCTAACACCTTTGGTTTATTTTTTGAGCCTTTTGGTCTGCCCACTGTACACCACCTTCCTGTATATATTTTTAAGATTGTATTGATGTAATTAGCTGAAATACGAATGACGTTTTGCTGTTTTAATTGGTAGAAGATCTACAAGATCAGAAGTGGAAGAGGAACGTTTCTTTTTTTGTTTTATATGTTCAAGTCTTTTTTCCGATAAAAACCAGCCGAGCATTGCTAAGACATACGCACGGTCGTCATGCATAGTTGCTTCGGAATTACCTGTATCTGCATCTTTATGTGCTGGCAATTTAAAGCTGTCTTTACCACCATCACGTTTCACACGGCATATATTTACAATCTCTTCTTTCATGATATCAATTTGAGTCAATGCAACTTCTTCATCGAGAGAAAGTTTATACACTTTTGTTTTTGCCGCTTCGATTTCAGAAAGTCTTTCTTCTAATGCTTCTTCATAAGCACTTACGTCAAGATCCATTTTATCAAGATCGGCTCTTATTTTTGCTTCTGAATCTTTCATTAATTTATCATCGACTTCAAGAATATTCAAATAACCTTTATTATCATATTTCTCTGTAAAATGGATTTTATTTGCTTCCACCATTTTAATTAAGACTTCAAACATTTCTGCTTTATATTTAGAAGGTTCAATAAGTTTCAGCTTGTTGACTGCATCAGGATATCTTTTAGAATAAATATCACCGTTTGTATATTCTTTATCTAAAAGACCTCTATGAGCCTTACCGCTTTTATCTTTCCATTCTTCAATTAAACTATCTCTAACCCAAGAGTTTCCGCCTCCACCAGAACCCGCATCAGCTAAAAACAATTCAATATTGTCATAATCAATAGCATCCCCATTATAATCAAGAAGAAGTTTATGAATCTCTTTAATTTGGTCTTGAGTCATCATAGGTGTTTTACGTCTCAAGCCTAAATCTGCAAAAGAAACTACATTTACGATATCCATTGTATACCCTTCTTCTTCATCATAAAGCAATTCACCAATACCAAGAACAGAACAGTCTGTGCTACGGGCAGGGTCATACGCAAAAACAAATTTCCTAGTATTTGTATCATTTGATAAAACTGGAGGTCGATTATAAGAATTACGCACAATTAAAGCACGTTTGATAATTTGGCCCACGCCGCCGTCTTGTGTGAATTGGTTATAATATTCACGATTTGCTTTTTCTGGATTATTTCTGATTTCATTTTCGATAGTTTCTCTGTTAAGAAGAGAAACGGGATATTTTTTTCCATGAAATGTTGTGTTAATAACAATATCACAATTCAAATCTGCAACAAAATATCTTGGATCTCCAAGTAACATTCGTTTAGAAAAATCACGATATTTATGATAAAATGCTGTATCAATAGAAGAAGCTGAAGAAGCATAAAGAAGCTGATGAGGAAATTCTTTTGGAATAGTGGAGACATCTACTGTACCACCTAATTTAAAGTTAGAGTTTTGTGTAGTAAATGCACCAATAACATTAAATTCTTCTTCTGAAAGCCAACCTCCTTCATCAAAATAGACGGCTTCGCATCTCTTACCTCTTTTGGCATTTATATTTGAGTTTAAGGTTTTTACAAAACTGCCATTGTATAGCCTATAAGTAAAACCCATTGGATTATGAATAAATCCAGATGAGTTTGCTTGAGAAATTTCAACTTCATTTTTAAAAACATCCGTTAATCCTGTCATAGACTCGATATTTTTCATTGCAATATCTTCGATTTTACGAAATGTTTCTTGTGACTGGTCAGCAGTACCAGAACATATATATATTCGATAATTATTATGTAAAAGACCTCTCAACATTGCATAAAGTGCAAGTTTTGTGGTTTTGCCAGCTGAACGAGATTCTAACCATAAAACATATGGTCTTGTCCAACTCATCATAAAAGTATATTCCTGCGAATCGAGAAGATCGACCCCTACGAATTCCGATAAAAATCTAGTAGGGTATTTTAATCCCCATTGACGAATTTCAGCTAACTTTTTATATCCTTCTAATTTTCTTTGTGATATTTCTCGTTCAGTAGGTTTTACATAAATATGATAATCACTTGGTATAAGTATTCCAGACTCTGTTTCAATCATGATTATCACCTTCTAATTCTATGCCATGTTCATTTATCAAAGATTTCAAATCGTAATTTTCTCTTAATAGAATCCTAGCCTTTTCTTCATTGATATCAGCTACCTTTTTATATTTATCAATTAATTCTCTCTGCTGAATCAACATATCATGGAAGTCATTTTCATCCAATCGAATCTGTTTAATTATTGCTGCATCACTTATTTCTGCCACTTGAGATAATCCATTAGAATATTCTACGTCATATAAATTTGTTTCCGCCTCAAGTAAATTCATTTCTTTCATTTTTTTTACTTTTCCAGTCCAAGTATTTTCACCTTTTGAAGCATTAACAGAATGTTTTAAACTGATTCCATTGTCTTTTGCTAAATTTAAAACAGAAGATGTTATTTTATTTTTTGTGTCTTCCAGATTTTTAATAGTAGAAATATTTTTCTCCAAATTTCTAACATCTCTCATTAAAAGAGTAATCATATCATTGATTTTTTCTATATGACTAAAACCTTTTACAATTTCAATAGAAGATGAAGTTTTTAACCTATCTTCATTAGCATCTTCACTTGAATCAAGATATCCAATTAAACTTGCATATAAATATGGCTGATCCTCTAATGCTTCTTTTTGAAATGGATCATAACCTAACAACCTAACAACATCTTTTTTATTTTGTGAAAAAGAAGAGAGAAGTTCTTCACTGTAATCAGAAACGGTTTCATTTTCATTATTAGAAGTAGTAGACATGTCAATCGGAGCAAATATATCTGAATCCGCAAAAGTCATACCATAATAATTTTGCATAGCAATATTTTTAATGTATGAATTCCAATAATTACTTTTAACTCTTCCAGACACAATATTTTCTGTTTCTAAAACACTTGAGTCCCATACTTTTTCAAGAAAAGGTTTGTTTAAATATCTTAGGGCAAGTTGTACTGATGTTTTATCGGGTTCATGTTCAACACCATCTTTCCCAACTTTTAATGCTAATTTTTTTGCACAATCCTTACAAATTGGAGTCAGCCCACTTTTACTTAAAGGATCGGTACTAATATAAAAAGCATCAGCTGACTTATGCTTATCACACATATGGCACCATGCACCATCTTTTAAAGTTTGTATTTTATTTTCAAGATCTGTAATTTTTTTCTTAGCTTGAGCAACTGTTATTTTAGTTGCTGGTTCTTTAGCTGTCGCCAATAACAGTCACCTCATTTCCCTTTTATTCTCAAAATAAAAGAGCCATTGTGCTAAACAATGACTCTCAATATATATTTAATTTATTTAATATAATTCAGTTTCTACAAAAGTATCTTTCTCCGACTCAGGATTCGGATGTTTAAAAGTAAATACTGGTCGTTCACCCGTATAATCCATATGAAAATCTCCATTACTAATTATATCCATGCCAACTACAACGTCAGTATCTAATATTTTTTGACTTTCAGATAATACATCAATATCTACAACCATATAATCAGTAGGTAACATAATAGTGACGGTATATACGTTAACTATATCATTCCCGTGATGTGAAAGCGTTTTGACTTTTCTTTTAGGTTTTAAATCTAAAATATCAATTACTCTTTGAGAAATATGTGTATGACTAGCACCTGTATCCCAAAATGCTTTTAATTCTAGTAATTTTTCTCCGTATAAAACACATATAGGAGTTATAATATACATTGAATTTTTACTATAAGTATTTTTATAAGTAGAATAAAACATGATGATATTTTTTAAATAGTCTTACCAGTAAACCGTATAACCGCTTTCATCACCATTACAGTATTGGACATTAGCCTTACCTAAAAGTTCATTGTCTTTAAGCCAGTCACACGCTTCATTATCAGAATCAAAAATCTTAATAATCTTTGTATCCTTTATAACAACATAACATTCTCCACAGAGGGAATATATTTCGTCATAATGCTGGATAAACCATCTAAAATTTTCCTCCATAATATTTCCTCCATTATATCATAGTTTTACAAATAATATAGTATAATAACGCCGCCATAGGGACTCGAACCCCAAAGCCTTTTACAGCCAGCCGCTTTCAAGGCGGTTTCCTCATCCAGCCGGATTAGCGGCATACGCAGCAGGTAGGACTCGAACCTACAAACCGAATTAACGATCGACTGGATAGCAACCAGTTCCAATACCAATTATGGGACTACTGCAAATATAAAAGCAGGAGAGTGGTGCTGATCCACTCAGGTCTATACCCATCGAATTCTACAGTATATAGACTTTGGCATCAGGTTTCCTGCACATGTCTCTGTTTTTCCAGAGTGTCAGACCGCCCAGCAGTCATTCGCTAATCAGTTAAACCCAGACTTGGTACAAGTACCATTTCTGGTAAAAGCCTCCATCGGCTTTTGTTCAAAAATAAGGAATCAATGCAGGCATCGACTCCTCGGAAACTCATAAGAGTTTTGTTCAATAACGCCGCATTTGAGCAGTAGCGACAGTGAATATTTTATTTTACCCTTGTCTTCGCCACAGACAAGTCATCGCTCGGCAATTTTTTAATCGGTTAGCCGTGTGACCGATGCTCACTGGTTGTTTATGGGTGGGTGGTTTAAATACCAAACATATTATTGATGGTTTCTTCTGAATGGTCACGTAAATAGCCCATTGTAGTGTCAGGGCTGCTATGATGAGCAAACACTTGAATTTGATCTAATGGATATTTCTTCGGATTACCATTCTCATCTAATAACCTTAAATCAGTACCCTGTGATAAACATTCAAGTCTACTATGACGCATAGTATGAGTAAATATATTACATTCTTCACCACGAACTTCAGAAAGAATTTTAGAAATACTTACAATACGATCATACAACACACTAGAGTCGGAGATAGGCTCTTTTTTATCACCCGTCCCTTTGATCCATAATGATTCAATATCATCATCGCCACGCCATTCAAGATATTTACGAATAAGTTCTTTAGTGTCATCTAAATAAACAAGAGGAAATTTTTTACCACGTTTTCCAACTACGACATTTGTTTTATTACTATTAAGTAATCCTTCTTTTTTTACCTGAAATAGCTCATTCTTTCGTCCAGCAGAATCAAAACCAAGACTCCAAAGCACTGCGAGCTGCCATTTTTCTTGCTTTACAAGAATATCTCTGACTTTTATAAACTCATCATAAGTAAAGAAGAAATCGTCTTCATCATCTTTGACTCTATTCTTGGGAATTCCACGCACTTTTTTTGCGTAGTTAACTTCGTAGTCGTAGTCATCGTCATCCTCACAGAAAGTCAGCAAGCTGTTGATGGAACTTTTTAATCTATTAGTTCTTGCTGCCGACATTTCACATTCTTCTGTAAAATATAAGCTCAAATTACGAAAATCTTTCTTTTTTAAATCAAGAACACAACGGTTCCCAAGCTCCTTTAATATATAAATCATAATAATACGGAGATCGTTGCGATAACCTGCAATCGTTCCTTTACTCATTTTTCTCTGTTTATATTCTTGGAGAAAATCTTCCATAATATTTTTATTCTCTTTATTTACCTGAGACCATAATTCTTCCGTATAAAAATTATGATATATTCTACCTCTTTCCAATTTCTCACTTCCTTTACAAAAAATAAAAAGAAGCGAGATAGTAGTACAAACCATACCGCCTCTTCAATAAATATCAATTCTGGAAAATAAGTGTAATTTTTTACACCTTTTCGCTCTAAAAAGTGTAAATATATACACCCGTAATGAATACCTTTTGTAGTGTTTTAAGCAAAATTCTCAGATATAGTTCTCTAATTCTATACTGAACAAAATTGCGTTTTCCGCAACTTTTTACAAAATATGCAAATTTCTATTTTATACAATTTTGTCCAATATTTTCCCATTTGTCCGATTATACACCATCGCATAAATTTGATTTTTGCTTAAATATCAATAATTTTTTAAGATTTTTGTGAATCGTCACCTTTATGCATGAGTTAACTTTTCAATATCTTCAATAATGTTACCTTCTTCGGCAAAGACATAAATACTTCGTGTAAAATCTGTCTGCCCATCCTTAATTGCAGGTTTCAAATCTACAATTCTATATCCCATTTTTAATAATTTTCTTGCAATGCTCACCTTAAATACCAATCGTGTTTTCATATAAATCACCTTTTTGTTATATATTTTAAATAGAGTTTACCATACGTGCCAGTAGTGGCATTTGAGCTGACATTTTAAGTCTAAATGTCATTCTAGTAAACCGTAAATTTTACTATAATTAAAGTTATTTTTAAAGATTTATATATGGGCTATCTCTATTTACTCTACTTCATTATTATTCGAAAAATCATCAGATAATCGATATTTTTTAATTTTTTGACGAGTTACATTCGCCCACATAGTATTTGAAAAATAATTACTAATCCATTTATCAACATTCATTCCTCTACAAAAAATGTATGGATTTAAAGTGATGCATCTTGTTTTATTACCAAGTTCAGGAATACCCGAACTATGATAGGCAATAACTTCTTTTTTCTTTAAAGATCCCATCTGTTTACGGAATGTGCCAAATTTTAAACCTCCACCGTATAATACGTATAAATCTTCAATAGTAAGAGGAATATCACTTTGTTTATTTCCGTTTTTTCTTAAAATACAATCTTGGTAGCAAACAAAATCTCCTAAAAATAATGCAAGCTGTACTTCTTGTGGAGTTAAAAATTCTCTAAATAAAACGCCGTTGCCTCTAAAATTTCTAATGTATGTAGTATCGTCCATAAATCTTAGATTTTCCTTTTCTTCATCAGATTCTTCGAACAATTCTTCAACAGTAATTTTCCTATAAACAATATTATCATTGTCAGAATGATGAATTTCACCTGTTCCAATATTTAAAACTTCATGTTTGTCATCGGTATAAACTGTTGTTACTTTTTTCTTGTTCATATACTTATTCTCCTTTTTGTTAATAATCATTTGAGTTTTGCATTTGATATAATTGCACATCACTCGCAAGAGTGGTGTGCGAGGATTGAGCCTCTGGCTCGATCCTATAGTGCCACAGGCACATACTTAGTTATTCTCCATTCCATCACAGAAACTTTGAATAAAATCCCGCTCCTTGGTAACGCTCCAAGCTGATCCGAAGATGCCAGATTTACAGTCTGGCCCACCTCTTTAGTGGTCTACAGCGGGTAACTAGAAGAGTGCGCAGCCATAACAGACCACGCACTCACATACATAAAAAGTTTTAATATGCTACAAAATTACTTTGCTTCCTTAGCAACCTCAGCAGCTTCCTCTGGATGAGCAGCAGCCCACTTGTCACATTCCTTCTCAAAGGTAGTGCCAGGGAATGTCAGCCAACCCTTTGCCTTACATCTTGGACAATCATCTGGATGGCTCTTGCCCATACCAGGACCAAACTGAGACATATGCTGCTCATATTCAGCTTTCTCCATTGGGGACTCATATTCAATTTTTCTATGCTTGTAATCGTAAATCATACAAAAGCTCCTTTCATAAAAACGCAAAAATAGTTACTTATTTCCCTCTTCCTGTTTAGGAAGAAGTTTATCTACAGCCTTATCTAGCTGTTGTTTTCCATAAGATTCAATGCTCTCAAATGCACGGTCTACAATCTGAGAGATCATTTCAACAGTAAAAATAGGACGCATATATACAGGCACAAAAGCATATAGTTTTTCCACTACATACTCATGTTTCATGCCACCGGCTTTTACTGTATCCTTATATACAGACTCAGCTTCTGAGATATAATCGCCAGCAACTTCTTTTAACCTGGAATTCGTCCTAAAATAAAGGCTCAGACCGCCAAGGATGACCCATACGACAATCTGAGCAATATTGATAATTGTATTAATGTCCATAACACTTTCCTCGAATTAATAGCCGAGAAGTTTTAGAAAATCCCTCATCTGTTTTTCAGATAACTTTTCAGAAGTGTAGAAGGTATGGCTTGTATACTTACCATCTTCAGACTTACTTACAGTAAATCCATGAATGTCATCATCTTCATCAGTCTCTACATCCAGCTTCATTTCACCATCATGTAGCTCTGCGCAATCTTCACAGTTTTCATCACATTCATCTGTAAGACCAAACAGAATAACTTCCCTCTCAAGATCTTTACATTCTTCAATCACGTCCTGGGAGACAGATCCATCCATATCAATATAGAAGATATCTGCATCATACAGATCACCGTAATCATCCAGTGGGATGACAGTTACATAACCTTCGTCAGTTACGCTTAACATATATTCAATATCTGGATCGTCATCAGTAAGATCAACCCTCCAAATACTGGTTTCATCCAGATCCATAACCTCGTCAAAAATGTATTCGACCAGATCTCTGCCCGCGATCAGAGCTACAGTTTTATCTGTATGATATAAATGATGAATGAACTTATATGCTAATTCTGTGTAGTCATAAACAGTGATAATGTTTAAATTTTCTTTAACTTCAGGTGTTTTATTTTCAGTTACCTTTTTCATTTAAACGTATTTTCCTTTCATTCCTTATGTCGGATGCAATATGTACTATTTATTTTTTCTGGGATGGGAGAGTGTTAAATTAAGCACCCTTTACAGCATCCTTTAAAGCGGAGCCAGCCTTAAACTTAACAGTCTTAGTAGCTGCAATTTCAATCTCTTCACCAGTAGCAGGATTTCTACCAATTCTTGCAGGTCTTTCTGCTACATCAAAGCTACCAAAGCCGGTGATTGCAACCTTCTCACCCTTAACCAGTGCATCCTTAACTGCTTCAAAAACTGCATCTACAAAAATAGTAGTATCCTTTAAAGAAATCTTTGCATACTTCTCGTCCTGTACTGCAATTGTCTGTACGTTCTTTACTAATTCGGTCTTGTTCATAAAATAAATATCTCCTTTTTCTCGTTAAAATTTTTTAAAATAAAAAAGGGTAGCTGCTCCGAATGGAGTCAACTCCCTATGATTAGTTACGATTTTCTTTGCGGATGATCGAGAACCTATTTGTTTATGCGATTTTAGCTGATCGACAACAGCGGGTTTGTCACCCAAAAATATTGTGAAATTTATAACTTAACTTTTACACAAATTTTAGTTTAAAGAAATTAACTTTGTTTTGTCATCAATAACATGACCATTTTTATCCAGACAGATAAACATAAATCCTTCCTTCTGAGAATTGATTAACTGCCCATCTGTATACTTCATCTGCTTTGTTTCACAACAGCATCCTTGCTCGTAAATAGATGTATTTCCAATCTTATAAGAACAATTTAAACATAGCTCCATTTTAGTTGTTCTCCTGTTGTAGGGTGCTTTTTATAATAATAAAACCCATCATCCTTCAAAGTTCTATTAAAATTATTATTGTTCCCGCCACACCATTGCATAGCTTCTTTTATTGAGTTAAAAACTTTATTCGTGTTTAAACATTTAATTTTTTTTTGATGATGTTTTTCATCATGTATTTTCAAATATCTATTTTTTACATACTGCATTTTTTCTTCTGCAAATTGAATATCTGATTTATAACACCAAACTAAAGGTTCATGTGTCACTACATCTTTTCCAGCGGATAATAATTTATTATTACAACATTGCGAAATTGAGGAACTATTTATACCATATAATCTCCCTGCTTCCGTTGCATTTTTAAAGCTTTCTTTTTTATTAATACAATAAACTTCATTTATATATTCGCATTTTTTCTTTTTAAACGGCATATAGAAATATATTTGATTCTCATCATAATATTTCCAGATTCCTCGCTCACCATTTATATATCCAGCAGTTTGTAATCCGGATTTTTCTGAGCAACATTGTTGGATATAATCTTTATTAATACCAGTTTGTTGAGAAGCTTCGACAATAGTGTCATATATTTCCATAGTATTCAAACAAATTACTTTTCGAGAATTGCCATTTGAACTTCCTAAATTTACTTTCCCTTTTCTCGCTTTACTTAATTTTTTTGAAAGCTTACGTTTTTGACTTTCGTTATATCCAGAAATAGTATCACCACCATCTCCACCAGAAGCTATATTGTAAAAATTATCTGAATCTACCGCATTATAAAAAGAAATCCAATATATTTCTCTTTCGTCTAATTTTTCTTTTGACTCACATTCTTCAACTATTTCTTTTGAGAAGTTATCTTTGCCATACTTTTCAATTGCTCGCTTTAAATATGTACCACTCCCTAAATAGTTTTTCCATGTTCCTTCTTTATCATATTTCTTTTGTCCAATATATCGTTTTCCATTAATAAGATTTGTTGTAATATAAATAAAACCGTACATATTTAACCTTCCATATATTTTTACATAATAAAAGTGATCTACTTATTCGTAGACCATCTGTTTAACAACTCATCAAGTTTTTCGCTTTTGATATAAACCCAAAATAACTTTTTACTATTCGGGTTCAGTGCCGCCAAATTATATTTCATGCCATTTTTCATTAGATAATTTCTAAGCGGTAGAGAATAGCAGCAGTATAATTTTACATCCATGTATTCAACCTCTTAATTCAGTGAAATGACTTTCGTTTTATCCTTAATTAGATTGCCATTCTTATCCTGACAAATTACCGCAAATCCCTTTTTCTGTGGTTTTTGTAATTTACCATCAGCGTATCTCATCCTGTCTACATCACAAAATGCGCCCTGTTCAATCAATCGGATATATCCTCGCTCAGAATCACCAATTGAATGAGTGTGGGCCATAACAACCGCATCAAAAGATTCACGTTCTGTATCCTGTAAGAAATCCTTTGCTTTATCAGCAGTAGCGAGAATACCGGATCTGTATGCTAATGGATGAACAAACCATGTCTTTCCGATTTTATATTTCCAGTCATCAATAAATTGAATTTCAATGCCGGTTCCATCAAAAACTTCCGTTAATGGAGCATACCAGGTCTTAGTTTTATTCATTTTGTCATAATTTCTGAAACCATCTTCAAAAATTAGTTCCAGAGAAGTATTTGGCTGTAACTGCAAAAGATCGGTATCAATGTTCTTAGCAAAGTAATTTGCGAAACGCACATCATGATTACCGAAGTTGCAAAAAACCTTTTTAGGATTTACATATTTGATTAAATCAATAAGATATTGACGACCTTCGATCATTTCATTCATTGGTGAAATTCTATATTGCTTAGGAAATTTCGAAATAGCCTGACAGTCTACAACATCACCGTTTATCTGTAGAATATCCACATTTCTGTAATTTTCTAACAACTCATAATCTAACTGAAATGGAACATGTAAATCCGAAATGGATAGAATAGTAGTGGCTACACCAGAAAATCCATGAATATAATTGTCATACTCTTCATAACCAACGGCTTGTTTTCGTAGCTGATCAGGAGTAATATCAAGGCCCAACATATCTCGGATTTCAATCCAATCCATGTCGGTTTCTTTTCTTCTTTTGGCAAGGCAACAACGGATTTGCCATGCCATTAAGTCTTCATCTTCATGTCTGCTTAAATCTGTATTAAACAATCATTCACCAACTCTCTTATACATCTTCTTCATCGGAAGCAGTTGGCTCAGGAATATCCTCATCAACCTTTACTTTGATCACGATTTCTACTTCACTGCCCTCAAAGTCTTTCCACAAACGAGATAACTTCTTATCTTCACCGTCCACGGTAATAGTCATATTTTCAACATCAATTAAGCCTGCAGTCTTTAAAGAAGTAGTAGTGCTGCGCTTATATACTAGATTTGCCATTTGATTTTTCTCCTTTTACTCAAAAAAATAGAAGAGTGGTATACTCTTCTTAGATGATTTCGTCTACAAGACCTTTCTCAAGCATTTCGTCAGAGTCCATATATGCTTCATATCTATCAATCGCTGCATAATCATCTTCTGATAAATTGGTATGAGAAATAATAAAATCTGCAATACGTTTTTCAAATTTTTCACTAAACTTAAAATAGTCTTTTACCTGACTGCTAGTTCCACCAATGTATGAAGACCCGCCATGAATAAGTGCGGTACTAAATGGATAACATTTTCTTACAACATTCGGATTGTTTCTACCACTCATAAGAATGATAGATCCCATGGAATATGCATATCCAAGAACAATAATTTCCGTAGGAGATTTTAAATTTTCAATAATATTACAAAGACATAATCCATCATAGACAGATCCACCATTTGTATTAATATAAATAGTAATCTTTTCACCAGAACCATCATTGTCCATTTGTAAAAGAGGCATAACAACTTTATCAATTGTCAAGTCACTAATTAAATCATTAATTAAAATAATTCTGTGTTTTAAAAGATTTTCATACTGATTATCAATAATTTCTGTATCTTCGAGAATAGCCTGCTCTGCATCTAATTTTTCTGCAACTTCAGTATATTCTTTATCAGACAATTCCATTTTTCTTTTATTCATAGGCACATAGCCTCATTCTTTCATAATATTTTTTTTAAACTGTAAATTTCAAACTAGAATTAGCAATAACAACTCTTGTAGATTTGCACTGTTTTGAAAATTCTTCGTCCAATGCTTTTTTTAATATTTCTTTTGCTGTATTAGATCCGTGATGCAATACAATCTTTTGGCAATTAATTGCAGTATAGTTTTCTACTAACTGATTAAATGGGGCATGTCCTGACATGGACTTAAGAGAGTAAGAAGAACATCTACAAGGATAATCTTTTTGATCGATAGTAATAGATTTTCTTTTGGGATCTTTTAGTAAAGATGCAAGGCTTCCTTCGGTACTGAAACCTACAAATAAGATAGTTGCATTTGGATTAGATACGCATGCTTTTAAATGATGTCGGATTCTGCCGACTTGGCACATTCCGGCTGTAGACAGTACACAGCAAGGTTTATTGCTTGCCACCAAAGCTTTACTATCAAGAGTCTCTTTTACTAAAGTAAACATGTTATCTTTTAGCATTTCGTCAAAGATTTCTTTTTCTTCTCCATCTAGGGCTTGTGAATAATCTTCAATAAGTTTGATTGCAAGAGGAGAGTCGATATAAACTTTTGGCTTCCAATCAGAATCCTTATACATTTTATAAAGCATCAAAGCCAGCTGAGTAATTCTACCCTGAGCAAAACTTGGAATTATAACTCTGCCTTTCATTTCATGAATTTGAGTATCGATAATGGATTTAAATTTTTCCAAATCATTTTTTCGTTCTTTTAAACCAGTTTTAATATCTGGTTTGTCTCCATAGGTGCTTTCACCAATTACTAAATCAGCAGATAATACCTGCTGATATTCGCCGACAAAATTATTTTTTACAACTTTATTTCCAATATCGCCTGTTACCAGGATAGTTTTTGTTGTCTCTCCTACAGTCAAATATAATTTAACCTGACAACTTCCAAGTAAATGACCACTTGGGATTAACTCAAAAGCAACTTCTTCGTTAATAGTGATTTTCTCATTCATTGGTTTTTCCAATGTATATTCCAGCATAGTATCTACATCATCAGTGGAATATAATGGCTTATAATTTTTATTATTCTGAGAATTAATTACCAAAACATCACGTTCCGTTATATAAGCTGAGTCGTAATTCATATCTTTAAAAATCTGCTTAGATCCCGCAGATATAATAGTAGCACCACGACATCCATCTCTATATAATCTTGGACACAAAAAGGCGTGGTCTCCATGATTGTGGGTTATGAAAATAAAATCAATTTCTTTTGGCTTAAACTCTTTAAATTTCCTATTGTTTACTAAAAAATCTTCATATTTATCATTTGTTTGATGTAAACCACAATCTACAAGAATTTTATAATTTGGTGTAGTGATATAAATCAGACTTCCTGTTACATCTTCAGAAGATGGAGAATCTACAAAAGATACAACAATTCCGTCTTTCTTTTTCTTACCGATGGTCCAACGCCACCTTTCCTGTATATTTCGTTACTTAACGATAGAATTTTTAGCATTCTGCTTTAGCAGCCACAGAACTTCTCTTTCCTCGACTGCCCAATATCTCTTTGCTCTGGACTTATGTGTAACAGAAGAAATCTTCACACAGTCTCCATAACCAGCATTTCTTAACATCTGGGCTTCACTCTGAGTAATCTTAATTATAATAAACACTTCTTTCTTTATATATTTCTCCCATGGTGGGAGATAAGTAGCTGATCTAGTAGGATTCGAACCTACGACATAGGGATTTTCAGTCCCTTACTCTACCAACTGAGCTACAGATCCACGCAACGGGTGTTTTACCCGTAAGAATAGCGGGAGCTGGATTTGAACCAGCGTTCTCTAGGTTATGAGCCTAGTGACTTATCCTCTTGTCCATCCCGCAACAATATTGAATATGGCTGGATATATTTACATATATAATTCCATTTAACAGCTAACAGGCTGACCATGTATGATTAGGCTACTAATTTAGTGACCCATTTGTTATAATTTTCCACAATCCATTTTCTGCCTTTTTCAGTCCATTTTAGACAAGGCTTAGAATGTTCATTCTCGTAGCTCTTGTAATCGGCATATCCTTCAGTGATTAACCATTCATAATCTGCATAAGGACACCATGTACCAGATTTATTTTTGAAGATGATATTATTTAGAAACATAATCTGATTTAACTTTGCAGCACTCTTGAATCCCAAGTCTTTAGCAACAACAGTAGTAGTAATAAGACCTTCTTTGTTTAAGACTTCATCATGATAATCTGCTTTAGGAAGTAGCACTTTTCGTTCTTCTTCAAGTTTTTCATTCTTTTCAACTTCTTCAAGCAACTGTAATAAAGCTTCTTTGTATGTAGTTGGCAATGCTTTTGAAGATTGTTTTCTTAATTCTTCTTCCATTGCATTAAAAGCATCAATATATTTAAGTTTCCACTCTAAAGCCTCTTTACCAGTAAATCCCATTACAACTAGAGAAAAACCATCTCTTGTCATAAGAAATTCCTTATACATTTTTCCACGATTTTCATACTCAGATTCAATAAAATATTTGGTGAGTGGATTTCCACTTGCCAAAATTTCATCAATTATACCATCAATATGTTTGCCTGTCCTGTTTTCACCTTGAATTGTTTTTAGAACAGAACTATGCTGCTTTTTAAATTTTTCAGCAACATCTCTACTACTAACAACAGGTACACCATTTTCATTTTTTAAAATAATTTCATTCATTTTAGATCCTCCATTTTTTTATAATTAGAGGTAGAGATAAGCTAATTGCTTATAATTCTCTTTATTAATCTAACTGACTGACCTATTAATATATTCTCTTTTCACATAGGAATTTTTTTGAGAATTATGATGGCGAGATAAAGGAATCGAACCAATATACCTCCGTATTAAAAGTACGGCGCTCTACCTATTAAGCTAATCTCGCCAGACACCAACAGGCATACTACAGGACGCAGTACACCTATCAGCAAAAAAGAAAAATATAGAAGAAAGGGTAAAACATATGAATACATATACTTTCGAAATTTTTAGTAGCCATAGCAGCCAGGTACAAATCTAGGCGGCAATTACATAGCCCGCATATAAACTTTTATCCTGGATTTGAAAGAATTTTGGTATTTATACATTGAACTTTAAAAAATAAGAGGTTTGAAAAATGAGATTTAAACATTGAATTCTGAGCTTTGAACTTTTATCATCTTGTAATAAGATAGCTTTATTGCATTCGCAACTATCCGAATATCAAATTCACCCTTGAATTATGTTCTTCTCTCCGTGATAACCCGCACGGAGAAACGGGATGTAAGTTCAAGATTTTCGCTATAACTACAAAAATATCACATTTTAAAAACTTACTTCGATAAAAGAAGTAGCGTTACTCAGAGTAAGCTGAGAGTCAATGTTACTTAAGAAACCATCAATGTCTGCTTCAAGTTTCTGGATCTTATCATAAAGATCAATCGGGTCTACAAACTCATATTCGTTCTGTAAACGATATGGTTTTACTACTGCATCCTGTTCTTCAGCAGTGAGTTTCTTTGCACTATCTTTGCCAACTAAGGTAGTAAGCAGACTATCCACTTTTTCGTCTACCTTTTTGTTCTCTTTATCAACTAAAGTAGTGGCAGCACTGTAATCCAGCTTCATCTTGCGTAAAAGGTTCTGTTCGTACTCAATGGAATTTTTACGCTCAATGCCTTCTGCACGAGTCATTTCCACACCATTTACTGTAATCTTTGTAATAGCATTGGATAATACAATTTTAGATTTTAACTCTGAATGATTTTTAATAAGATCGGTTGCAGATTGAAAATCTGCCTTGCATCTATCTTTAAATGTCTCTTTGGAAACGGCACCAATTCTATCGGATGATTTCTTAGCTGCACCACAAAAATTTACGTTTACAATTGCTTTATTAATTCTTGCGTCTAATAATTTTAGTTCAGTTAAAGCTTCGGTAACTGTAATTTTTCTCATAATGATATACTCCTTTTTATCCTGATTGCATTTTTAAACGACTGCATTGTGCCGATGTTACGATTAATTACATTGTTTTCCATACCTGTTATATAACACCATAAAATCACTCAAAAATGGCGTAATTAAGCCAAAAACTAAGCTTTTCTATTTGTGGTATTACGTTTTTCGTTATATTTTTTATATCTAATTAAATCATTTTTTCTCTTACACTCACCACAATACATTTTCTTATTTCCTGTTTTTTCAATCAGTGCGCCACATTGTTTACAGCGAGTGTACTTATTATTGTGTCCACGCTTAACTCCATAATATTCTTTCTGATAATTTCGAATATAATAGGAAAGAGAACGATTTATGTACTTAACATAGAAATGATCTTCAGTAATAAAATCAAAATTATTTACAAGCTTTGTCTTATCTTCATACTCGTCAATCAATTTACAATTGTCAAAACACTTTCTAAGAAAACCCTCAATTATGATTTTGTACTCGTTCCAGGAAAGGGTCATTTTTTCTTTCTGAAATCTTTCTTTCGTGGTTAAAGCTTTATCCATAATGTCATCTATGACAGAAGTAGCATTTTCTTCGGTCATATCTACACCAGAAGCCCATTTGTAATACAATTGTTTTGGCTTTTTGAGCAAATCCATATATTCCTTATTTAGAATTACTTCTTTATCAAAATATTTCGTATAAATATTATTTATTTTTTGCCTTATAATTGAACACCAATTTTGATTTTTGGAAACAGATTTATAGTATTTATATTCAATCATGGACCATGCATCAAATACTTGTCCAACTGGTGTTCCCAGTAAATTCTTTGCTACCTTAAATCGAATAGCTTTCTTATATGTTCTTCTTTTATTTCCACATGACCAGATGGCGGAGCAGAACGAAGAGAAAACTTCGTCCTTTTGCTCCTGAGTCTGTAGTTCTTTGTATTTTTCTATAATTTCATATAGAAATGTTTCGTTACAGTCGTAAATATGTATCACCTACTTCAAATTCATAATATTTTCCAAGATATTCATAAGTATTATATGATTTGTATGGAACTTCTCGAATAGAAATATTTCGCTTTGGATTAGTATTATTTTTTAAATTCTCAATAATATATTCTCCATAAGCAGCCCAAGCTAAAGATTTACTGATTGAAAGAGAAGAGTATGAAGTTGCAATAACATAATTGGCAATAACATCTTCGTCAAGTTTAAGTTTTTCAGAAATATTATCTTTATATTTCTTTACAACTTCGTCCATACTAAAATCATTATTTTCATCTTTATGTAAATTTAGATGCTGCTTTATTTCATCTGCATACATATTGATGAATTTCTTACACTCTTTAATGACTCCTTTATCTTTTAGATTAAGGTCATTGTTGACGATTAAGCATCTTGTATCTATAAGATCATTAACACTGTTATCCCATTTAATATTCTTTTTCTCCCATGTCTCGATGTATTCACATAATTCATTCATAGGAGAAGGAGACCTATAGGCATTCAATTTTTCTTTCTCATCTGGTTCAACTCCCTTATTTTTACTAAGAATATTCTGATACGTTTTCATTTTTTGAGGATAATTATGAAGCAAGAAATACGGTAGCTGTTTTAAATGTTTTCTCAGACCACTATTCATATGCCACCTAAAACCGGTTTTAAGAAAATCAATTTCTTTGCCCTGGAAAATTCTTAGAAGAGAAGAGGAATCAGAGTATAACTTCTGAATATCTGGATTTGTTGTATACCGATTCTCAATGCTTGTTGCTACATTGGTTATTTCACCAATACGGTTATCTCTTGTCATTACTTCATACTCAATTAAATTTTCTTTCGTATATGGTTTTGACTTTGCTGTAACCTTATCTTCGACATCAAGAATAATATGTTTGTCAATTTTTGAACCAATAACAATTGGTTCGTTGCACAAAAAGAAAATATCCCCGTCAAAATCTGCCCCTCCCTGCTGCGGGGCAGATATATCATACATATTAAACATCACGACATCTTGATCTTTAAAATATCCGAACCATTTATTTAAAATGTCATTTCGCACAATTTGAATCTTGTTTACTTCAGATGGATCCACAAGAGGAGATCTAAAAGAAGCACAATATCCTGGTTCAAAATTTGCAGTATATAATTCTCTTTCTTTTAAGCAACCGACTGGATTTTCTCCGACTGCATATTGAAGATAACCAATCATATCACCAACACCTGTATGATAAAAACCAGAACAATAAATTTTTCCTACTTTTGCCTCATCAATGGATTTTTTTAATTTTCTATAAATAAACTGCTTTACTGCAGGATCCTTCAACATTACATCATTGATCAATGCTGCTTCGAGATATTTACTTTCTGGCTCATATCCATCTGTATCATTTATACCCATGAATTTGTAGGTATAAAATTTATCTCCTTTAATAATCTTCTCGAATAGGTTAGTAGTGTATTTTGCCAATTTGATGATTTTTCCATCATTGTCAGGATTTAAAACGTCATATTCTTTTCTATTTTTATCTACAAAACTATTGATGTATTTCTCATTCCATAGATCAAGACATTGTAAATACTGAAAATTCATTCTGGTGTACTTGTTTAAGTGCTTTACATGATGGCTATACTTACTAATACCTAATTTAAACTGATATTTCTGTAATGTCTTCATATATTCAATCCATGCATCATTTCCATACTTTGATTTAAAAATCTTATGACCTTTAAACATTGAGATGTTCCAGATACAATCAATATCATCGATTTTATGCTCATATCCATAGATATCAGTAATAGTAGTGTATCCCCATTCCTTTAGAATTTGTTTAAATGGAACATATACGGAATATCCTTTTATAAATGGCAGACGAACCTGGTTTCCAATAACGTCATAGCCTAAATCCAACTGTGTACTAACAGTTTTCATAAATTCTCTTTCATGACAACCACATCCATCAAAAGGAGATAATCCTATATCTCTTAAACCTTCTTCAATTTCTCTAACTTTATATTTTTTGGACTCACCAGTTTCTTTATCTACGAAAGTTTTTTCTTTTTCTATGACATATTTGATAAGCTGATCATTTAAAGTTTTTTCATATTCACCGATGATAACAATATTTGGAATATAATCTTTAATGAGAGTACAGGAGCTAAACGGGAGACATCTTTGCGCTTCATATTTAGAAATAACGCACTCATCAATTTCAATATCCATTTGAGTGATCATGTATAATTCATCGAAAATTTCGTCACATACAAAAGCAGTAATACCGTCTTTTCCCTGAGATGCAGATTTTCCAAAACGAGAATAATGAGTACCGTTATACGTAAATCCATTATTAAGAATATCTCGCAGTGCGGTTTCTTGTTTTGGATTCTTTTTTGCGACTATAAGCATAAGCTCTTTAATATGTGTTGAAAATCTACCTCTTAGCCTTTGAATCTGATCAAACAATAAGGAATCACCTTGTTTAATAAGATATTCATTATCTATTTCTTCATTTTTACTTAGACTCAAATCATATTCTGAATCAATGAGTTTTTTGATTGGTAACTTAACCAAAGTGTATTGAATTGATTTTATAATAAACACCACCATTCATAATTATTTCTTCTTATTTATTCTCCCTATTATCCTTAATCTACTCAATTTTTTCATATGCGTATCCGTCATCTGTAGTATAGTAAACATGTTTTATTCCTATATCTCTAATAGCAGCCATACAAGATGGACAAGGTCGTGCCAGTTTAAACACACCCCCATATCCTGCACGGTATATGTACAGTTTTACTTTTGAGAAATTAATATCCATGTCACGGATTGCAGCCAGACAATTTATTTCTGCATGAAGTCGAGGCAATGTCTTATAACCTTTGTCGTATTCAATATGTCTATATCTGTTATACTTTTTCTGCAATGGATGAGTTTTGACGGTATTACAACCGATAGAAATAATAGATCCTTGATAGACGGCTACGCAGCCTACATGAGTTTTTTGATAATCGGATAGAAGAGCAGTTTGATATGCTTTCTGAAAATATCTCTGATCAGTTTTCGTTATCATGATTTTTTCTACTGTCTCTCTGCTTGGACCAGGCTTCACATGATTTGTTGAAAGCAATATCTCGCATAAGGCATTCATCAATTTCTGTCATACTATATGGATGACCGTATGCATTGCGCGCGATTACACCTCCAAATGTGTGCTGGTACTTATGGTTCTTTGATTCGATGGTTACTGTTGTGTTCATTGTTAATTTCTCCTTTGATTTTTAAAATATTTTTATTCACGATGTTCACCTTTCCTATGTGAAACTCTTATATATTGTTATTCTCTAAAAGTTCTATTTGTTTTTTGATTTCCTTATTGCAATCATAGGTTTGATCAATTACCTGGTTGCCATAACTGTCTTTCGTGAAATGTCTGTAATCTGCAAAAACTTTAGGTGTAGTAATATATTTTTCACGAGTTGAGGTGTTGTCTTTGATTCTCTTCATAGCTTTTGATTTTATAATTTCTAATGCATCTAAAATTTCTACTATCCTACCTACGTAACGTTCTGAAAGCCCTGTTTCATCCGAGATGGTTTTATAATGCCGGTAGCAGCATAATGGGGATGTTGAAGACCTATTCATATTCAGACGTAAATAGGATAGAAGTAATAAGATATATGCAGAAGACATACGAATCGTATCCACGGAAGTTCCTTCTAGTTCTTCTTTAAAATTTAAAATTTTTTCAAGCTCATCGAAGTAAATAATTCCGAAACGATCTGGTATATCAAATTTTTCAATATTAAGTTTTACCTGCATGTATTTCACAGAATTGGTATGTTCTTTTAAACATTTTTCAAAATCAGGAAATGCTTTAAAATAATCCTGATTGGCAAGAAGTAGTAATGTATTATAATATTTTTGATTAATCTTTCCATCTCTGTAGTTTGGCTTAAGTTTTGACCAGTGGCATAATTCTGTAGTAGAAAATGCCACTGTGTCATCAAGAGAACGCCTTGCACATAAGTATGAAAAGATAATCACACGTTTATCCGATAGGGCAGTATCATATATAATTTCTTTTGGGATCTTCACATAATTAGGCAAGACGTATCACCTCACTATGCTACAAATGAGCTTATTTTACTGCTATCTACCACTTTTAATGTATTAATGAGTATGTTTGTTATTTTCATATTCATTTTCAATCTCCTTTGCAATTTTATTACAATATAATTTATACAGTTTTATAACTTCATCATTTGAAAATCTAATCGTCATATAATTATTCTCCAAAAAGAAAATTCTTCGCATTTTATCTTTTAATTGCTGTAGTTTGTTTGTATGATTTGATCCGTCTATTTCAATTATCGTTCTCGATTTTCTATCTACAAAATCGGCAATATATCTTTTTACACCATATTTTTTGTATCCATCTTTACCTGTTCCAAATGATATTTGGCACTCCAAGTATGGATACATTTCTTTAAATATTCGTTCATGTTTCGTGGTAAATTTATCATTACAACCGCCATGTAAATTAGATTTTTCATAAATTAAATAATCTTTATAATTATGTACTTGAGTTATGACATTATATAATGGTAAACTACTATTAAATATTTTTTGAGATAAATCAGATAAACAAATATTATTCATTTTAGAAAGCTTCTTTTTTAATAAAATCCAATTAAGACGTTCTTTAGAAACATCTATAGATTCTTGAGGCTTTCTATTAAAAACATTCAGTTCCTTAATGTTAATCTGTTGCATTTTAATTCCTCCAATTAAATATTTTGTTTTCAATATCTTATTCTCATAATTTTAAAAATCCATCTGGACATTTAGGTACATCATTTTATGCCTAAAACTTGATCTGTCAAATCCTAAAATAAGAGAGTAGTTTTGCATAATCTGAAATACCGATTTAGGCACATTTATATATACCTAAAATTCACTTTATCAGACTAAAGCAAAAATACATTTAGGTACATGTAGGATATACCCAAAAGTGAAAAATTCCTTCATTTGGGTACATACCAGCTATCACTTTTGTGCAGTCCATATCAAGATAGACTCATATATATCAAGAGAAGAGTATTGTACATTCACAATAAATTGTTCATGTACGATTACGGGCTTCGCCCTATATTTTGTTCTCTCTTTTTCTTTTTCTCCATTTGTTTTCTTCCTTTTGATATTTGGGTACATATATGTGTACCTATCTGCAGGTTTCTTTCTTCTTGTTTATTTTCTCTATTTGGGTACATAGTTTATATACCTAAAATGAGTGGAAAAATAATAATATGTTCTTTAAATTGATTTCTTATGTATTTTTTTCCTCTTTCTTTTATCCATTTCCACCTATTTTCACCTAAAACAGATTCATATCCTCTTTCTTTTAAGATTTGGGTACATGCTTCAGCTCCGATCCAGTCATAGTCTAATGGTTCCTGGCAGCAGTGTAGGTAATAATCAATCTGTCCTATTAACCATTTATCCGAATTATTTTGTGATGCTGGTAAAGTTCTTCTTTTTGAGCTAAATAATTTTCTTTACCCATTTTGTCAATATATGGCTACAAATCTACCGAATGTAACATCATTTTATCTATATCCCTCCTTATACAAGTCTCTACATACGGCGTAGCCAATTGAGGCTAAGTCATTACCTTTTTTAATGTTTTCTTTCCAATTCTGCATACATACCTCTATAGAATTGGGAAATTTATAAGTCTTGTAAAATTCATACATGATTGCATATAACTCTTTAAATTCTTTTACTGTATAAATCTTTGTTTCTTTTGAAGATGCCATTTTAAATTACCTCATTTTCTGTTTTATTTAGTTCTGTGTTATATAATTCTCCATTTTAAAATTTTTTCTTTGGATTTCTTTTTGTCTTATTTCTGATCAGAAGAGTGATTGACTTTCTTCATATGCTATTAGTAGACCTACGATCATTTTTTGAGGATTAAAATCTATTTGAATGGTTCTGATGATAAATTGCTAGGGTATAAGATATAAGTATTTTATTTTCTGTGAGATGAGATTTAGGCTAATGAATATCCTGGATGACTATTTAGGTACATGTTTTGTCTACCTTGGAAATTCTTTCTTCGCAGGCTCAGAAAGACCGTCCCTAATCATAGGGACTATTTCTTGTTAGTTTTATATAGGAAAATGGTTAATGATCAAAATAAGATGTTCTATAAAATTATTTACATGGGATTTGGTGACTCTGTGTAAGTTTTTGATACCTATTTTCGTTTCTAAGTACGTGAGTGGTAAGTTGGTAGGGTAGGAGAGTAAAATGGCTAGAATTTTTCTGAGCGTTGATTTAAACAAATGATATTTTAGAGATATGAATTAGGTACAAAAAATAAGACACCCTGATCAGGATGCCTTATCTAAATATTTTGATACAATTGCTATATTTCTTCCATCTGAAACATGGTCAGATAATCTGATAAATTTACAGCTTAATTGTTTTGTCAAATATTCTTCTCTGTATTCTTGCTGTTTGTATGTATAATCTTTATGATCATTTTCATCATATTCTATAGCAAATTTTAAATCTGGTAAATATAAGTCAATTCTATAATTTTCATATTTGTATTGGGGAATATAAGAAATTTGATATTCATCAAGAAAGTCTTTTAATAGAATCATAAAATCATTTTCAGATCGAGTTTTTATAATCTTTATATTATTATTACTAGAAATTTTAAGCAACCATTTTGAAAAATCATAAGCTTTTGGCTGATATGATAAAGAACAAATTACCAAAGCTCCTTCTAAAGTGTAGTAAACTTTTTCGGTAAGAAGATTATTTAAATTGTTATATTGTGAAGGCATTAATGTAGGTTGTTTTACACGAATACATAAGTTGTTTAATCGATCTTTATGCTTTGCATGAATCATTCGAATTGCTTTTGCTGGATCAGAGTATTCTAACGCCTGACCAATCTGTTCTCTTGTAAGAAGGATGTCATCATTCATATTACGATAGAAGCTGCAGGATAAATTATTAAAGGTTTCTGTGGTTACTAATTTTAATGTACTCATTTAGTTGTCTCCTTATGTATTTTGCTTTGTTAATCTGTTCCATAAGGATATTCTCTAAATGAGTTGGATTTTATTTGCAAAAAATAAGACAGACCACAAAGAGCCTGTCTTAGTAGATGTATTATTTTAAATCAGTTTCGTCACTGATGATATTTTCAGCAACCAGCCAGTTTGATTCTGGTTTTGCAATAAGTCTGGCATCCATATATGCCATTTCCATAGTAAGACATGTTGAAGCCTGATAGTATCCATTTTTCTTTAAATCAAGAGTTAATGCCACTGAAGGAGTGGTACTTTTACCAAAATATAAAGGTACAAGTAATTGGATTTTGTTTTGATAATATGTTGGTACTGCTAATTTATAATTTGCGGTTACTTTTTGAATAGCCGTATCAATTGCACCTTTTAAAGTGTCGAGTGGATTTTCACTATTCTTTACACAGTCTGGAAGTCTCTGCGATGTATTTAAATTATCCAGGATATGTTTATAATTAATATTAATTTTATAATGCCAGTTAAATACTAAACGTTTTGGATCAGAGAAATAATCAGCCCTTTCAGGAAAATCACTTTCAATATCCATACTTCCTAATTCATATGTGTCTTTAAATCCTTTGAAATACCATTTTGAAGCATTTTCGTTTTCTCTTAGATTTGGTTCACCATACACATAAATTGGTTCATAATAATGTGAAAATAAACCGGTATTAAATACACAATAAGTATCAGTCTCTATTATTTTACCTTCTTCTTGGAGTTTATTAAAGGTATATCTTAAATAATTCTTTAGGATATTATTATCATTTCTTCCTTCAAGATTCCATTTTTCTGGCAATGCCTTTTCCGCAAGTTCTTGGATTTGAGCATTATAGTCTTTCCAATACATATAGTTATAAATATCCATACAGTCACTCTCCGATTCAGTATTATAATAACGATCTAATGCTTCTTTTAGTATAACATCTTTTTCCTCAATACGGAAGTAGTTATGCTCTGTGTGGAGTTCTATATTAGGAAACGTGTCGTATTTGATGTCTGCCATTATCTGTAATTTGGGATTTAATACTATGAAGTCATTATACAATCTTTGGACGTTTTCGTATGCTTCTTGTTGAGATTTTGCGCAGATCATGTATAAATGATCATAATTATAAGAATAAGGTTCTGCTATTGGCACTAAATAAGTATTCATAAATTTAATCTCCTTTATAGTGAAATTTTGTGGTGGTGTGGTGTTGCTATATTTATATTCTCTATATTGGGGATTTTTTGTTGTGTAATTGTGTTGGGATGGATCGGAATGGATGAAGGGTATGTTTTGATGTGTTATGAGTTGAAAACATGGAATCGTAAATTCCCTTTAATATAATGAAGAAACACGTTTTAAGATTAGAATTTTAATTTTTGGGATGTTGCATTTTTTGAAATTTTGGTGCGATTTTTATTGAGATTGCGGGATTTTTACGATAAGGGGGCCGATAACAGTTTTTGAGGTGTGACGAGGGGATTTTGGGCGTAGTTGTGGGGGAAATGGAGTGTTGGGATTTGGAATGTAGATGGGAGAGGAGCGTGATACACCTGGATGAGTTGGAAGTGGTGGGTGATTTGGGAGAGATGTTCAAATTTTAATTTGAAAGTTTGATTTTGAACTTAGTGTGGAGATGAAACAGCTACCGGCTCTGGGGAAAACACTTTAGCACTTTAAAGTTTTAACTAGCCCCCCATAAACAATAATAGTAATAATTACTGTTATTCTACACGGTTTTTTCCCATTTTACCGTAGCCGAACGTGTGTTCTGTTTTACTTGATCCGACTACTGGCAATCGAACATATGTTTGCTTGCGGACTGCGGGCGGTGATAGTATTTAAGACTTTTATATGTAGTATTGATAACTACATGTAATGATATTCGATACTATAGGAAGTGGCTTTACATTGAAAAATAATATCGGAAAAAATTGAAAAATGTTGTTGACAACATGTTACTAACATGCTATATTATAGGCAGTTACACAAAACAACTACATAAAGCAGTTAAAACTTTTTAAAAAAGTTTTAAAAACATGTTGACAACATGTTGAAAACATGCTATAGTAGTTAATGTAAGAACAAAGTAGTTCAGTTCTTACAGCCACTAAAATGCCCATGTGGGGCGGTGGCAAGTTCCTTGCCAATTTAATAGGAATAAAGCCCATGAATTGAAAAATTCACAGGCTTTAAAAGTTGGTTTGATAAACCAAACCGTAGCAAGTTCAGTTTATCATTCTATCTTTCATTTGTCAAGTCTGGCAAGTGTTTTCCTATTAATCGGCTACCAGTGACGGCACTGGTGGACTTTGCGCAACGGTCAAGATAACAATACTGGATGCCCGCAAGAGTGTCTAGCGTTTACGCAAGTAAGCGCATTGTGAAAATACCCGTTGTGGGTACATTGAAAAATAAACAACTTATACAGTGTTTTATAAAGCGTTTGGCACTTTTCGGAAAAATGTCCGTGTAGCGTATAAAAACGTTACACTAGCAAGCTGGACTTAGCACGACTGCGGTTGTGAACGTGTTCGCATTTGCGCACTTAGCTTGCTACTGGTGAAAATCCCACACTAGGATTCTGAAATCTTGCCTAGTAGTGACCCGTAAGAAGGTAGGAAGTCGGTTTAAGGCTGAGAAGCATTTTGGACAATAAATAAAATGATTGTAAGACGTGTCGTTATACATAGGTCAAGGGGCGGACTAGCACTACCAGTCTGTCCTTTGCTCGTGTGCATAACACGGCAACTACAAAAAATAATTTTAATTCCGCAATGCGGGGAAAGAGGTATTTATATGAAGATTAACTTTTTAGCAAACTTTGAGGAAGCAACTATTAACGCTATTGCGCCAGCGGTACAGTATGAGGCTAACCTGATGCTTCAGACTATGAATGATGAAGCAATCGCTAAACAGGATAAAATCATCTCTAATCAAAAAGGTGGTTACTCTGAGGACGAAATTAAGGTAGCAAAGGACAAAAAGAGTAAACTAGAAGCCGCTAACGCTGAACTTGTAATTGCTAATGCTGAACTTGAGCCACGCTACAAGTCTACCCTGGAAGTAGTTACCAGTGCTAACAATGGTCATGTATCTAATGACCTTGTAGCGTTCCGTAACATTTTACGGCTTGTGGCATGCTCTGATAATAGCAAGTTTTTCCGCTATGCCATTATCACAGATGTCGATTTTTCAACGTTTTATGACCTGTTTGAAAAGTGCCATTCTATCGATGGTGACTTTGATGACAATGGTATGCGTGTATACCTTAATCAGGCTTGGAACACCCATAAAGACATCAAAGCTGAGATTGAAAAAATCCTTAAAAAGATGTTTTCACTCGTTGCTGACAGTGATTTAACCAAAAAAGTTACTATCAGATTTAACAAAACAGACCTTGGCATCTTACATGAGTGTTACGTCACAGGTCTGACCGTTTCTGCTAAAAAGGATAAAAACGGTGAGGTAGTAGTGGGTGATTATAAATTTAGAACTGTAATCACTCGTAAGAAAGACAAGGATGGCAATGATAAGTTTGAAGGTGACAAGTTCAAAGAACTCATTGCTAAAATTGCGTTTGGAAAACTGTATGCATAGTTTTCACAGGACACAGCGGTTTAAGGGCGGTTCAACTCCGCCCGTGTCTAGTTATAAAAAATATAAACAATTTACGGAGGTAAAATAACATGAATATGGTTCAGGTACAGAAAATGTTAATAAACGTATACCGTGATTACATCGGTATGGGCAGAAGGCAGAGCGAAATGGATAAAAGCGTTCTGTCTTTTTTAATGCAGGAATATTCCCAGACTTGCATGGACTGGGAAGAAATCCAGTGGCTCTGGATCCAGTATCTTAAAAAGGGTGTATTGGATCTTCCAGAGGCAATGAAAAGAGCCAAATTAAGAATAGAACAGGAGACAGCGGTATGTGTAAGGTAAAAGTGTATCACACAATTTCCAGGGAAGTATTTCACGGAATGCAATTTGCACCATTTTCTATCCGTGCGGTATTTGAGAACGGAACGGAGCTTATATGCTCTGAATTTTCCAGAACTGAAAGCGGTATAACAATGTACCTGTACAACGGAAGTGGTGCATGGAAACGTATCTGCAATAACGGCATTTATGCGGATTTAATGGAAAAGTATTACCGCCGTTGGTTCAAAGAAAAACATGATAACCTGGACTATGCAGCCATGATGAAGCATGACCGGAAACGCAAAACAGGTTCTGCCGGTCAGAGGCTCACACCATTCTGCGGACAGGTCACAGACTACGAATGTGCAAAAGTTCCATTACATGATTTCCGCAGAGTATGGAACTAACAAAGGGAGGTAGCGAAATGTTAGAAATAGATAATGATATTAAGATTATTGCAGACGCAATTAACACTTTTGGAAGTTGTACTATGCACATTCTTCCAAAAGACAAAGAAGAGAAATTAACAGAACTGGGATATGAAATATCCCGTAAAAGTTGGGGAATCATTATAAGATAATTGGAGGTAGCGAAATGAGTTTTGTTTGGGTTATGTTTGTATTCTTTGGCGGAGTTGTTTGTGGTTCAATGATAAATGACAGATAAGGAGAAATGCGTTATGAAAAGAGAAATGACTAGGGGAGAAATGAGACTGTATTTAACTGGCAATGCCAGTGTATGGGTAGGCAAGACATTTGCACATGGTAAAAACATGCGCATGGTATCCAGGTTCACAGAAGAGGCAGATTACACCTGTGAGTATGATGGTGAGGATCTGGGTGATGGATTCTGTACACATGATGTAGACGAGGCACTTGACTGGTTATTCGGTGTACGGAAATCAAACTACCAGAAGCATTATTTCTACTTTGCGTCCGGTGATAATGTAAAATCAATTTGCTTTTATACATCAGAAGATGCCTGGAAGTTTGTAAAAGAATACGCAAATTGTGGTTATGATTGCGTAGTGGAAAGATATATTTAAAGGCAGACCATGCTCTGCCAGCTCTGAGTTATGGAAACCGCTACGAGGTTCAGAGTAGGTAACGGAATTTATTTCGGCTAATATCCATAGGCAACTTGTAAACCAGTATAAAAACCGTTATACTTGATTTATAAAAGTGAAAGGCGGTGGAAAGGAATGGAAGAAATGAGTGATAAAGAGTTACTACAGAAAAACGTAGAAGAGTTTTCACGCCTACAGAGTTACATGATACTGGCAGAAAAGGATTCTAATGTTTACAAGGCAATGAAAGTACGCTATGTTGAACTGAAAGTGATTTTAACAGCATGTGGCGTAAATCTTACGGAATTGGATATTATAAAAGAATAATCCGTCCGGGATACCAGGAGCAAGGGATATAAAAATTCCTTGCTCTTTTTATGTCTAAAATACAGAGTGTGTTTAGGTTAATATCTAGTATGACGGCAGAAGAGAAATTTTCTGCCGTTGATAGTGGGTATTAGCACGTTGACAACACGTTGATAACATGCTAAAATGTAAAAAGAAAGAAGGTAGGAGGAATTAAAAAATGGCAAGAAAACAATGGAGTACCACATATGACGAAGACATATTGAGGGATTTTCAAAAAAATTGTGACGAATACGGAATGAAAGCAAACACTGTATTAGAAGCTTTAATGAAATATTTTATACAAGGAAATTGCAAAATTGTAATTGACAAAACAGGAGTTAGTATTGAAGCTAAAGGAGGCAAACAACCATAACCATAACCGGTTTATACACCAAAGACAACAACTTCACCACCATCTACACCGCAGACACCATGTACCAGATTGCTTGTAACACAGGTGACTGGTCTTACGTAAAGGTAAATGACCGTTTACCAGACGGTCATATCTTAACACCGGAACTCTTCCAGGAATGGAAGGCAGAATGTACTGAAACAGGTACGTTTGAACTCTCAGAAGAATAAGGTAAAACCAAATAACCACGCAAGCAAAGGCACCCACCAGAGAATATCTAGTAGGTGCTATTTTTATAGGGAAACCAGTGTCATAAGTATCAGCTTGACAATACAACAAATTTGATGTATTGTAAAGGTAGAATACAAAGGAGGAAGTTTTAAAGTATGACACGATCTTTTATTGAGACACCAACGTTTACATCAAATTGGAATGAATTAGGATTGACTGACGAGGATTTAAGAACTCTTCAAAATGATCTGTTAGAAAATCCTAAAATGGGTGATGCTATTCCTGGAACTGGCGGAATAAGAAAAATTCGTATTCCAATGGAGAATAAAGGAAAGGGAAAACGTGGTGGCGCAAGAGTAATATATATTGATGTAGAAATTAAAGAAATAATTTATTTTATCAATGTATATTCTAAAAACGAAAAAGATAATTTAACAGAAGATGAAAAAAAGGCTTTTAAAGCCTTGGTGAAAATTTTAAAGGAGAGATAAAAATGAGTAAATTCTTTGACGAAACAATGCAAGGTTTACTTGAAGCAATTGCAATTGACAAAGGACAAATTCCAATGAAAAAGGTAGAGGGCTTATCAGCCCCTACCTTACGGGCAGAAAATATAGAAAGTAATTTGATCGATAATATCATTGCATTACGGAAAGAGAATAATATATCTCAAACGGAATTAGCTGATTTGACCGGAAGTAATCAGCAAACAATTTCACGTTTTGAAAAGAAAGCGCATAGTCCATCATTAGTTTTATTTGTTAAAATTATTGATGCACTTGGATATGAAATGCAGATTGTGAAAAAATAATAAAATTCGTGTCATACAAATAAATACAAAAGAGATTATAGCATCTATAGAAATATAGGTGCTATTTTTATACCCAAAATTAAGGAGGCAATGCAAAATGAAAAAACAGTACAATGTATTAATCCAGGACAAGGCAACCGGATGTATCTCAATCGAAACTGTCACAGCAGAAAACCGATCAGCAGCAATGCAGATGGCGGAAACCTTGCACAAGGGGATTGTGAGAGATACAGTTGAGTGTATTTAAGGAGGACAAAGGCAAATGAAAAAAGAGAAAATGGATTTAGAACCAATTATCTGTGGAGCAACATTGATCGCAGCTGGTGCATTTCTGTTAGGTACTTGTTTAGGAACTAAACAGACAGAACGGGATCTGTATCCATTGCCTACGGTTGTAACCGAAATTGACCGGTCAATAGACAAGGTAACTGTTACAGATTACACCGGTTACGAATGGTCATTTTACGGTTGTGAGGACTGGCAGTTAAATGACATCTGCACCTTACTCATGGATACGAGGAAAACAGAAAAGATATACGATGACCGGATAGTACAGACCAGATATTCTGGCAGTGTAGAATCTATGGTTGATATGGAAGCTGTAACCGACTTCCAGGCAAATGATGATTCGCTGTATTTGTACTTGGCAGATGGTACAGGTTACTATTGGGAAAGATAAAAATAGAAGGGAGAGTAAAGCATATGTGTCAGACCGATTGGAAGTACAAAAGACAGGCTATGACAGCAGCAAAACAGTTAGGATATGGAGATGCAGTTATATTACGAGTTAAGGCAAGTAATTCCGTAATTGAGATTGATCGTATCATGAGAACAACGAGATTAAATATGCCATGGAGATAGGAGGAAAAGCAAAATGACAAGAGAACCGGAGGTAGTTACGTACTACACACTAGAAGAGGCTAAAAGATTAATCCGCCGTGAGGGTGTACGGAAACGCAAACGGTTTTGGCGCAGTGCTAAACAGAAATTTGTAGGTGCTGCGCTGATTATAGCAGTAGCATTTACTGGTGAGATTGCAGCTATGGTCTTTGCAGTAATGTTAGGACTGTATCTGATTTTTACCAAAGAGAAATGGATGTAGGGATTATTTTTGCTTGACAATATGGCATATATGCCATATAATACTCATACAAAAGATACACCGGAGGAATTTATGAGTAAATTTGAAGTAGAGTTTTATGAGCTAGACAACGGAATTAAGCCAGCAAAAGAATTTATACTTTCTCAAGCCCCTAAAATGAGAGCAAAATTATTGGGGTTGGTTGATATTCTGGAAGAAAATGGTACTGAGTTGAGAAAACCATACAGTGCGCCATTAGGAGATGGTATATTTGAATTGAGATGTATATTCGGGAATGACATTGCAAGAGTTTTATACTTCTTCTATTATGAAGGTAAAATAATATGTACAAATGGTTTTATTAAGAAAACTCAGAAAACGCCGCCAGAAGAAATTGAAAAGGCAAAGAAGTATAGAGCAAGATTTTTAGAAAGGAATGGGAAATAATGAGTGAATTTAGGGAACTTTTAAATGAACAGCTTAAGGACCCAGAATTTAAGAGAGAATGGGATAACATCCAACCAGAAATGGATGTCATCCGGGCAATGATTAAAGCACGGAACGAACAGAATCTGACACAAAAAGAGCTGGCTGACAGAATCGGTATGAATCAGGCAGACATTTGCAAACTTGAAAACGGAACTCGAAACCCGTCTTTAAAACTTTTAAAGAAATTAGCCAATGGACTAAATATGGATCTTCGGATCCAGTTTGTCCCACGGAAAACATCATTACGGTAATAGCCTGCACATAACTCTTGCAGGCAGAGTGGAAATACAAAATAAATTCTAACGGTATTAAGATAGCATCTTACAGAAATGTAGGGTGCTATTTTTATACCCAAAAATAAAATTTTAAAGAGAAAAAGGAGAAAATATTATGTGTAAGATGTTCAAAGAAGTAACAGGAAAAGAAAACAAAGGTAACGTAAGTGAGTTAAAAGGACTGTTAAAGGCGGCAGTTGACGCAAAGATGAACGCTGTAATTGTACGGATCCCTGTTGAATTACTGGAAATTGATGAAAGTTATCAGATCCCAGAGAGAACAGCAAGAAGCCTGGAATACCTTACAAAAAATTGGGACGACAATAAATTACTCCCACTTTCAGGTGTTCCACATTGGGAAGAAGGCAAGGTATATCTGTTCGATGGTTTTGGTAGATGGATTGGCTCACAGCTTATCAAAAATCCAAAAGATGATTTACAGGTAATGGTTATTCTCAATGCTCCAACTGACCCAAAAGAAAGACGGTTGTATGAAGCGAAAATGTATGCATTTCAGAATGTAGGCACTGCAAGAATGACAGCCGTACAGAAACACGGTGCAATGCTCCTGATGCATGATAAAGCAACTATCATCCTGGAAGCAATGAAAAAGAAATATGATTTTGAGTATGTTGCGAATAAGGGAAATAGATCTGCAAGTGTTCTTGGAAGTTATACAGAGGCACTTGCAATGTGCAGACAGGGAGAGGATCTTGCAGAGTTTATCTTTCGCATTTGTAAGAAAGCTGGGTTTGATAGAAAGTCAAATGGATATAGCACTTATGTCATGAGAGCCTTAAGAGATTTATATAAGCTGTATCCAGAAAACAGAACTGATGTGGAGAAAACAATGGTTAAGTATATGCGTAAAATTGAACCTGTTTTCTTAAAATCTGAGGCAGTTGTACAGTATCCACTTGTTGATTATAAGATTGCTTGCAGTCTTTTCCTTGAAGATATTGTTGTACGTGAACTGAACGCAAAACATAAACGCAAAATTGAAAATGGAAAGGTTCAGTTCATTATCCAGCCGGAGGATTTAAAGAACACAAAGTAATATACATAAGTTTTAAATAATTATACATAGTCAGACTTTGCGGACAAGGCAACTTGCCCGTGAAGATGTGATTATGTATCACGAAAAATAAAAGCGAAAGGAGAATAAGTGTATGTGTAACAAAGTAAAAATGGCACCTGTATCTAAGGTAAACTTTAGGCAGGCTTTACGAGGGCATGGCTATGTACTTGACCGAACTAATGGCGGTCACGAGACCTGGAAAAAAGTAGTCACTAAGACTTGTACGATTCCAAGTCACGGAACGGATATTTCAGCACCATTAGCGAAACGGTTAAGCAAGGAACATGATTTAGATTTATTTTAAGGAGGCAAACGAAATGGCAGATTACAAAGTACGGTTAGTTGCTGGGCGGTATTGTCTGGCAGAAACAAAAAACAATTGGATTGTAGGTTGTGGCTATAATCCAGACAGACCAGAAGGACAGCAGTGGGAACAGGGTAAATATTTCTCTAAGGCAAATGGTTTAATTGGTCTCTTAAGTTTACACGAAGCAACGGAATATATGTATAGTCGTCTGGACGAAAACTACATTCCAAGGGAAAGGTTAATCGAATTGGCAACACGGTTTAAGGACTGTGCCAATGGAGATGAGGATCTTGAGTATGTAAAAGATGATATGACAAATAATGAGCTTGAATTCTTTGAACTGGACGAAGAAACAGAAGATGAAGATATGGAAATTGATGATGATATCTTGTTAGAGGAGAATGATTTATGATGCCTACATATTCATTAATCAATTATTTTGATGTATGGGGAAATGCAAAAGATGGTTGGGAAGTCAATAATCTCTGTACAGAGAAAACTGGGATCACCATTACTGATGATGCGACCGATAAAGAGATTTTAGATTATCTTGTGCATGTTGGTTTTCTCGCCACATCTGATATGCGAAAGGTAAAAATAGATACTACTGACGGTGACATGATGGAAATTTACGCAGTTAAAGGTATGCAGCCTTTAGGCAGATTGCAGAGGGAATGGAAATGAAAAAGAAACCACGGTGGAAAGATTTACCTTTTGATGAACGGATGGATAAGAAGTTAAAACAGTGGGGATTATCCGAAGAAACACGAGAAAGGGTAAAACAGAAAATTAAAAAACGGAAACAATTAGTAGAAGTATAAAATTCGTGTTTCATTAGAATTGGAGGTAAGAGAAATGAATAATATTTTTGTGATTGATAAAATAACAAAATGCAATTTAGGAGTCCTTGATTTCACACCACGGATAGATGACAGGATTTCTATGAAACCATCTGAAGGGAAAGAAATAGAAGTAGTAGTTGAGTGTGTATTATATGAGCCATTGGAACATGCAACATTGGTTTTTGTAAACATTGTCGAACCATATTACACAGCGTTAGTAAAAGCAATTAAATGGTAATAAAATTCGCATTTCTTTAGAAAGGATGGTAGATATTATGAGATTAGCAGTAACATGGGAAATGGCAGGATATGTAGATGTAGAAGCTGATACATTAGAAGATGCAATGGAAAAATTCAAAAAAGAGTGTGATTATATTAAGCTTCCAAACGGAGATTATGTAGATGGAAGTTTTAGATTGTCAACAGAAGATGTTGATGAAATGGAAGCTATTGTAGATTTTTAATGAAACTAAGATTTACAAGGAAGAGGAGTGAAGACAAATGGATATTGAAAAACAGAAAGCAGAAGCAAGAGACAGAAACAATTTAGTAGATCACATAATCAAACTCATTGAATCAGATGATAAACGGTATTCGTTTGAGTGGTCATGTGGCAATGCAATGGAAATTTACGATAAAGAAAAAGAAGTCGGATATGTATTACACATCGATAAGATTGAGTATGATGCAGATGGAAATGCAACAAATTTATAAAGAAGGAGTGATAAGGATGACAGATATAGGTGCAATTATGCATTGTCATGATGCAAAGAAAGATGCGAATAGCTTTGATAATTTGATGAATGAATTTAAATCTATTAAGAGAGATAAGAAAATTATTCAAGATATGGAATTATCTGACGAGGCAAAACAGAAATGTTTTGAAGATTTAGATAAACAATTGTTAGATGTAAAAGAAAGAATACATAATGCAATTGATGAAATGTAATCTAGCCACTAAGCAAAGGCAACCAGAGAATATATAACTGGTTGTCTTTTTTAGTACAAAAAAAATGGAGGAATAGACATGGAAATTACAATTAGAAACATCACAAAGGATACAATGGTTGATTTTAACAATGACCATACAATTACATTGCCTATGGACGAAGAGAAATTACGGAATATGTTAGGCAATGATGAGTGGATTATTGTTGATGCACCTGTCGGAGATGAATTTACGAATATTGAAAAGTTAAATGCATTGTTAAATGAAACTGATGAAGATAATTTACGAATTTTAACAAAGGCTTTTTTGCTTAATGAAATAATGGAAAGTGGATTTGATAATTTCTCGATTGTTGATTTTGATGCAGAAACTTCACAGTATAACGGAGGTAATGGAGTCATAGTTGATGAAGAGTGGTATGGAAGAGTACTTCATGATTTGGGATATATAAATTTCCCATTCGCATATACAGAAGATATGGAAGACTACGTAAAATGGGAACAACTTTGGTATACAGCGAATAGTGAAGGTTGGTGCAATGTTAGATATAACGGAAATATATATCTTGTAAAAAGGTGGTGTTCATAATGTTAAATATCAAATGGGATAACGGAGTTACAGGATATTTAAGCGAAAGCGAAAAAGAACTATGTGGAAGGATTGATAGAGAAATCAGTGCTATCAATGCAGTAAGCAAAACGGAAATATCTGTAGTAATCAGTATTGAAGGTGGTAATCAATTCCACATAAAGAAAGATACTGGTTCACTGATTGGATATATGAACGCAGAACAGTGTTGGTATGCATTGAAGGGAATTATGACAAGTTTGTTATACATGGAAAGGCAGATTGATTAGTATGTATAAGAGAAAAACTAAAGATTGTTATGCAATCGAGGGAAATTGTGGTTATGGATGGGACATTGAATGTAATTGTGAAGATAGAGCAGATGCAAAAGCACAGTTGAAAACATACAGAGAGAATGTAAGTTATCCTGTGAGAATTAAGAAATGGAGAGAAAGGATTGATGATTAGTATGAAATATACAATAGATACATTAAGAGAGATTAACGCAAGATTTTGTGGTTCGCATATACTTATGAATTACGATGTAGATAAGGCAAATATGTATGTCGAACTTATAGAAAATACACGGTCTGAAAAGACTCCAAGTGTAGGTGATTGCGTTAGATATACAAATGAATATGGAGATTACTATGGAACAGCTCATATTGAAAAAGCAGATGTGAATGAAGTTTATATCTGTGAACAACCATATACACCTTTTGTTCATAAATATGAAGGCAGAATCAGTTGTAATACAAGTGGTGGAGCATGGACACATTTACCAACAAGAGAACTGAAATATATAGGTAAAATTGAAAAGAGATTTTGTGATTGGGGTAATTGCGGATGCTGTGCAGATGGTGCTATTGATTTTATAGCAGAAGTAAGTTTATGGGAATATGTAGATAGTAAAAATCCTTTTGTAAGTGAAAATGGATATAAGTTCACAACAAAGGATTTTGATAAACAGTATATATCATTCAATCCTAAAGATGATGCATCTTATGTATATTTTGGAGAAGGTTGTGCATGGAAAAGTAAAACAGATTTATATGCTTATCTGAGAGCATATAGAGCAGAAATTTTCAAAGGATATTGGCAGAATCAGTTCATTGTGTGGACTTGGAAAGAGAAACAACATCATGTATCACCAACGGAATTTGGTAGTCTTAAATTAGAAGAAGATACATGCATGATAAATGGTGACATCATGAGATGTAAAAGAAAATATGATGAAATTACTCATACTGTACACACATATTATGTTTGGTATTGGGACGATCCAACTAAAGACTTCTTTGAGGCAAGTGCAGAACAGAATAAAATAAGAGAAAAATATTATACACTTGATAGAAAAACTCCAACATATATTGTTGCAAGAGAGGAAATAAAGTCTGGAATTGAAATTCCAAAACATGGGGAGGTGTAAACTATGCAAATTCTTGACAAAGCAACTACACCAGACGGTATAGAAATTGAATTACATGATTTGAGCGGAGAACATAAACTGCCAGATTATAACGGATTGGTAATTGTCTTTCGTACAATTGCAAAGAAAACATTTCCACCTAATCTTGGATGGTATGCACAAAAAGAAAAAGAATTTCATTCATGTATTTGTTGCTATAAAAATTATACATCAGATATGTTAAAGGCAGATTATGAGAAATTAAAAAATGGTACAAAAACTCTTGCAGATTTGAAATCATATTTTTGGAATGGAAATAGAGATTGTTATGTACTTGGGTTGGAAGGGAGTAAAAGTTATGCTGAAAACATTAAAGGAAATGTTAATTGAAGCGGGTTATCCTGAAAGCGAAATGTATCATCCTTCGTATGGATCTGATTTGTATGTATATGTAACACCGCTTACAACAAAGGTGATTGAAGAATGGTGTAAGGCACATGATTACAGAATGGCTTGGCATTGTCCTACATTTAAAGACCAGATAACAGGCAAAATGATGTATGATTGTGCATTTCAGTGGTATGAAAATTAGCAGATAGGAGCGTGATTATATGGCATATTACAGTAGTCCACGAAAGTATGAAAACGCAACTGGCAAAAGATTTACAGATAAATGCCCATGCATACATATGACAGGAAGTGTTAAAGGCATGGTTAAATTAGGCTTTTGGAATAAAGATAGTGATAAGGTAAGACATGGAAACTGGATTTATCAGCAACCATAAATCACAGGAAATTGCTAATTTCAAACAGAGAATAAATAAAGGCAGATGCAGAAATGTATCTGCCTTATTAAATAGGAAAGGATAGGTAAAATATGATAGCAAATGGGAATTATATGCGAAGAGAAATTGCATACTGTGGAGAAAGAGAACTTGAAGAAATGGGTTATTTGCCTGTTAGAGAAAATATAGATGAAATTTTAGATCATCTTTTACGGATTGCATCGGATAATCCTCATCTCGAAGGTAAATGGGAAGAATATCATAAGGGTGTATACCAGGACAACTATTATGATTCCATTGATGGAATAGAGTATTTAGTTCAGCATGATATTGTGACGAATACCTGCGTATTATACGAATTGAAAGGAAAATAAAAGGTATAAGTATGCATAAAAATTTTTATGGATGGAGTTTAGAAAGTGTGCATGAGGGAACTGTAGATACAAAGTATACAGTTGAATATATCAACGATTCTAAAATTGCTGATGAATTAGAACGGAGCGGCGATCCGGCTTTGTATAACAAAAGAGAATTTGATAATGCAGATGAAGCGTTTGCCTATTATTTGAGATGGTATATGGATGATACATGTATCATTTTGAACTTGTGGGAAACGATTTATGTAAATAATGAAATGGTTCTTGAACAGAGAATAGAACCAGTTGGCTATACTAAAAATGTTATGCGTGAAATTGTCAGTAAAGAAATGAAAATGCGTATGGAAACTGCTGAAGAAGAAGCAGAACGGTTAAAGACTTCGAATGAATTGTATAAGAAGTTTATTGATAAATTTAACGCAAAAGAAATGTTTAAAGAATTTGTAAAGTAGGAAATGGAGGTAAATTGATATGAAACTTGAAATGTCAACAGATTTTCTTCATTTGATTGAACCTGGGATGTATGGAACAGAGCTGGGCAAAGCCTTATATGATGTTGAAGATGAATACATAAAGGATTTTAAAGATGCAGTCGTTGATTATGGTATTGATAAAATCAACGAGATATTATCAGAAGAATCAATCGTAATATTCTTTGGAAAATGCAAAGCAGAAAATGGAAAATTAAGTAGTCCACGGTTTTACAATTACGAAAATGACTCTATTGAATTTGATTTGATTGTACCTGAAAAAACAATTGATCTAATACGCAATGCAGAATATAATGATGAGTTCTTTAAATGGACTAAAGAGAATTATGGTTCTTATGACGGATTCATTTCTTTCTTTCCTTATTCTAAAGAGAAATTTGAAAATGCTTTAGAAACTAATGGCCTGGATTTAAGCCGTGCGGTTGCGATGGTTATTATGAAAGCCATTGAAAATAATATTGGTGAAGAGGAAATGTTAAGGCATCAGAGAGAATTTGAAGACGATGTTATGGAAACTGGTAATAAAAATGGTTGGTATATGGTTGAGGAGGATAGTTGATATGACTACAGAAATATTAAAAACCAAAATAGACGAAATATTAAAAAACATGTATGGAGTAAATGAAGATGGTGGCATTGAAATTTACACAGATTACAGAGATAGGGAATTATCAGATAGTTTTTTAAAAAAGATATTTGAGCATGATAATCCAAGAGAAGCATTTAATGATGAATTGGCTGAATGGGCCAATGATTATGAACAGAATTATGGAGAAAATGAATTAGAAAAAGATATCCGTAAAGAGCTAACAGAAGAAGAGGAAGAATATTTTACAGAACATTTTGATGAAATCCGAGAATATGTAAAAGAAAATACATATTTTTATTATGACGCAGATGATTTTAATAATGAAGTAAAAGTAAATATCATGGTAGATTGTGGTAATTGGAATTATGATTGTGTTTGTGATAATGTGCTGAATTGGTATGGAAATTCAGGAGATGGAAACATTGATAAAGAGTCGTCTATGCTGTGGTTAGCAAAAACACAAGGTAAAGCAACTGCATTAAGAAAAGCTTGTAAACAAGCACATAGGGATGACGGATATTATGTAGATAGAGATAAGAATAAAGACAAATTTATTGAAAGCTGCATACAGGAATTTGAAAATCTTCCATCACATATGGCAACTGTAACATTTCTTGTAAAAATGCCGTTATTTGATTTATTTGATTTAATCGAATTACAGAATAAAGAATATGACGAAAAAGGAAAATATGATCCACGAAAGAATGAAAAATCAAAATCTTATATAGTTCTTGGAAAAGAAACAATGTGTGGGTTATATGATTCTTGGTCTGGCGGTGGTTCTGTATTAGAAGTAGAACTGGATAAGGATGTTAAACTTCCTATTAAATATGCAATCTTTTGCGTAGAGGGATGTAAAATGCATGGATATGATATTGATGAAGTTTATGGGCTGATTGATAGTTGTTGGAAAGAAACAGTAAAGGAAATAAAAGAGGTTGCATAAAACCTGATGAAAGAACGGTTTTGTGAATAGAAAGCGAGGAAGATATTATGAGATACTACGAAACAAAAATTGGAAAGATCATTGAGGAAGAGTTTGATTCACGGATGGGTAATGCAGTATTTGCTTATATAATGAGTAACGGAATCGATGCGATTAAAGAATATACGGATGAAGAAATTGCCAAAATCAAAGGCAATGCATTATGCAAAGCAGAGTTCAACCAGGCATTAGTTAGATGTGCCAGAAGAATTTGTAGGGAATGTAAATGGATTGAGATGATCGAATTTATTCGACTGCACTTATGGTGTACTCCAACGGTACATGATGTGTATCTGTACAGAGAAGATTATACGGAAGAAACTTTTGCTGAATTATTAAATTCACTTGACTTAGAAGAAGAGGATGTAGGAAACGAAATCAAATTGTTCGCAGTTGTTGATAAAGAATGTTTAAAAAGTGATGGTGAATAATATGAAAAATAATAATCAGTTGTCAGAGCAGAAGTTAAATGATATTGCAATATATATGGATGACAACATCAGGGAAGAGTTACATTTCAGGCTTGCTCCATGTGAGCCTGATTTGTTTTTACGAGAATATGTAAAGAGAAATCCTGCTTTTGCGGAATTACTTAAAACTGAATTTGGAATTGAGGTGGAAAGTAAATGAGATATTTAACATATTACAAAGAGTATCCAATATATGAGCCAGCAGAAGGCGGATATTATTATGCTGGAAATGAAGTAGCACAAAGCGAAAGAATGTCAAAACGAAAATGTAGGTCGCGTTTTAATGAGATATGGAAAGAATGTGAAAAGGAAAACATTGAAAATGGATTTACGGAAGATGTAGATTGGGCAGAGATTCATAATCGAACCGGAATTCATCCGTGGATTAAATATGGTGATGATTGTATCTGTAGAAACTCAAATTACGTTGGTCATGGTGAAAGTTATGTAATCGAAAGAAAACTTGGAAGTCAAAGAAAAGGTTGGGAACCATATTGTTAGGGGGGGATACAAGATGACAAGATGCTATATTTGCGGAGTTTCCGATGAAATTGTTCCTAATTATCAACAGACATACAAAGGTAAGATAAATGGAAAGCCAAAACGTAAAACAATTCGAATATGTAATTGTTGTGGTGCTTGGTTGCCATATGAAGATATAAGAGAAAAAATTTCAGAAAATCGTGGATGGGATCAAGAATAAATGGAGATGTGGTAATTATGATGACAGAAGAGAGATTTAGGCAGACGAGTTGGAAGATGTCTTACGAAGAATATAAGAAGTGTTATTGTCCAGGCTGCAACAGAAAGGATTGCCCACACAGAGAAGCTTTTAGGAGAGTACCTGTTATTGATGGTGGCTTGGGCCTGTGTCCAAACTTAAATGGAAAATAAAACAATGAGAGAATATATAAGAGGTAGAGAAATCTGCCTCTTATTTTATTGGAGGGAAAATATGAAAGCGTATAAATTGTTACGAAAATTGTCAGATGGGAAATTATATCCGCTATTCATTCATAAAACATATTCAACACCATTTAATGAGTGGATGCAGGCGGAATGCTATCCAACAAAGGGGTTTGCGGTTCGATGTGGATGGCATTGTACATTTAGACCTGTAGCACCGCATTTATCAATGAGACTTGCAAATGGAGAACAGAGAGTATGGGTTGAATGTGAAGTTGATGATTTTAGTACATATAATCGCCCAGAATCTCAGGGTGGAACATGGATCTTAGCACAAAGAATTAAAATTATAAAAGAGTTAAATGATAATGATGTTATGGAAATTCTACAGAATGCAGCTTAGGAGGGAAAGAAAATGAAGAGATATTTATTATGTGAATTAGATGATGAGCATTATGCGGAACCTGAATTCTATATTTACGATTCAAGGGAAGGTGCATTTAAAGATGCAGTAGAAGATTGTATCAATGCAGCAGATGGTGGAGATTTCCAGATGAAAGTTGAAAACAATCAGAATCGTATTTCTGTTAATTTTGATTATGAGAAGTTCTTTGTTACAGAAATTAAAGAACTGGATTTGGATGACGGAAATTATGCGATTATTCGACACCATGCTTATGAAGGTGTTGGTTTTGAAGTATTATTTCAGGGAACATACGATGAGTGTGTAGAGAAACGAAAAGAATTTATCAAAAAGGCATTTGAAGAAAATGATTATTCTGGTGGAGATAATAGTGATTTCGATATGGAAAATGATGCTTGTATTGATACTGGTATTGAGTGGGAAATTTACTCAATTGTGAAACTGCCGGAAAGTGAGGGATGAATATGACGACAATAAAGATTTATTGCAATAAGCGAAATCATAATAAGTATATTGAGGTTCGAAATGATGGTCACTATCACAATTCTGTGCGGCAATACATGGAATGGAAAGATGAAAATGTGAAAAATCTACTTGGTGATAGGCGGTTGCACAGATGGAAAATAAAAAATTTACAGGCTCTATTAGAGGATTATGAGGAGGTGTGAGTATGGAAAAGAAAACATTAAATATTCACGAATTTTTAAAACAGTTTGAAAAGGAATATGAATTTCTGTATGACCATAATGATAATGTTGCTGGTGTAAGGGAAGCAACGGATGCATTTGATGAGTTTTTAAAAACGCATAAGGATTTTGTAAGTGAGTTCGTAAGGTTCAGAGGAGATTTTATTTCCAGCGATAGGGAAGCAGCTGCGTTCATGTTTGCTTTAGAAAATATGGGAGGTCTGGACTGATATGGAAAATGTAAAAGAAATGGAACTTTATATTAAACAGTTGGAAGAAGAAAATTTACGGTTAAAGACAAGTAATAAATCTCTCAGAACAAACAATAAGGGGTTATTAAATGGCTACAACAAGCTGCAGCGTGATTTATACAGAGTAAGAAATGAACGGAATGAATTACGAAATAAAACAGTTTACTGATGAGGAGCTACGAATTCTTTTTATGGCAATAAAGAAATTACTTAAAGGTATAAGTATGGAGTTAAATGTTACTTATGACAAGGTGAATTATAATTCACTAGAAATGTTATTAGCACAGTCTTGGGCGGTAAGGCAGAAAGTTTATAAAATGATAAAAGAAGAGGTGGAATAGAAAAATGACAGGTGGATGGGGATTTGAAACAATTTTTGGAACAATTGGAGAAGAAATCGAAGATAAAACTTTTGTCGTTATTCCAAAAGAAGATTCATTAGATGTATTACGGAAAATACAAAGCGATCTTGCCATGACTCAAATCTTAGAAGGCTCTGAAAATATAGGAGATGTCTTGTATAGATGCGAACTCATGGAAGAGGTAAATAAAGGCTTGAAAAAACTGGAAGCAATGATGAAATAGTCAATTTTATAAATGGAGGAATATTTTATGAAAATGAATAGTTTAAAATTAGCAGAGAGAATTATTGATTGTATTTCAGATGGATATGACGATGAAGAATACAGAGAAGAGGCAACAGAACAATTAGAAACAGAATTAGATATAACACCTTCTTATATTGTAGATGTAATTAAAAAGCTCTGTGAACGTATCGAAGAGTTAGAAACTTAATCGGAATAATTCATAAGTTACAGAAATGGAGGAATAAAACATGGATAAACGGATTCCAGAATATACGATTATAACACGGAACAAGGTGTTAGAAAACAACATAGAAGATGTATTAAAAGAGCAGAATGAGAAGATGGAGATCCTTGGATTAAATGAAGATGGCTACATTTGTCACTTCTTCAATGCTGGTCCAGAATACAAAATAGTTTCAAGTATTGATGAAGCAATCGAATATCTGAATATGAAAGACGGTGCAGATCTAGTTCAATTCTGTAATGGAAATTATGGATTTGTAGCATATTACAACGGAAAAGAAGATGCTTTTGAAATTATAGGTTGAGGTGATGATATGAATTTTAATGATATTTGTAAGCCAATTCCAACTTATGCATTAAGTGATCAGATTGGTTTAGATACGGAAACGGCATATATTTTGGATTTGGAGACAGAGGAAAAATATAAAACTGCAAATGAATATTTGAGTGGCGTTTGTACGGTATTTATTCCAATTGAGAAAAAGTATATAGGTAAAAAAGTAATCATGGAAATTGATACAAATGGTGGAGATACTGGCTTATGGTATAAAATTCACGGTGATGTTAATGAATATTTCGAAAAGGCAAAAGAAACATTACGAGATTATATGAGAGATATTAAGTGGGAGGTATAAAATATGCGTATCCATACGATTGAACAAGATTATGAATACAGAATGAAAAATATTATGGAGAAATTCATAAATGATTATGGATTTAGTGAATTAAGTCCGGAAGAATTACAAGACAAAATATGGTCGGAATACGCAGAAGAATTTGCTCATATCGTTTTACAAGATATGGTTGATTTTTCCGGTGACGAATTGTTTGAGATTGGAGAATGATGTACATTACGTATTAAAGAGAAAGATTTTAATGAAAGAATCAATAATTTATGCAAATTGAATTAAGAACTTCTTTTGGAGAAGGTGAGGTAAATATTATGAGTAAATGGAGTGAAATAAGAATTAATTTTTTCGATGAAGAGGAAAAGAAATGGTCTGTCGATGCATGGGAAACAGACGATGATAACGAAGAAGGATCTGTTATTGCAAAAATTGATTTGTACACTGGAACAGTAGAGTATCTTGATGCAGACGCTAAAACGGATGAATATGCACAGGAAGAAATAAGAGAATTTCTAAAAGATGGGGAATCTTTAAGATAGGAATGGGCCGATTAATATATATTACGAAACAAGAGCTTCAAGGCTTTTTAAAATGGAGGTAGATTTATATGAAGAAAATTACAGAAGAGTTAATTAGAGAAGCTATGGAAAATGGATTTACAAGAGAAGATGCGGAAAGAGGATATGGAGTTTTTACATCTGATTATGGAAATGGTGCAGAACATATACAGAGGCTTGATTGCATGATGATATTTGATAGTGATGATGAAGCTGCTGAACAAGCTGAAAAAGACGGAATCAAAATCATACATGATATGGAATTTGATGACGAAAATTCGGCAGCATATCTTGATACACCAGAGAACAGAGAATTACTTAAAGATTTAGCAATGTGAGGAGTGGTAAATATGACAATATATATTGTATTTGAGTATGCTGAATCAACTAATAAGATAATTGGAGTTTATAGAGACATGGAACAAGCAAAGAAAGTGCATATGCAATCCCCTACATGGAGATATATAGAAGAACATATAATACATTGAAATAGTAGTTATTAACAAAGGAGAATTACTTGTAATGGAAAACAACAACGAAAAGCAGAATAATACAACAATACTTGTTGAAACTGGAGATTATGTCACTACTGCATATGGTTCAATGAATTATTTCAAGTGTACATCATGCGGATATGATGAGATATTGAATGATGATAATTTTTGTCCTCATTGTGGGAGAAAAGTTAATAATTAAAGTAATGAAACGATGATTTCTTAATTGGAGGGAACGATTATGGAATTTAAAGAGATGATTTTTAAAGGCTTATGTGATGGAATAGTAAAGATTATTAGTAATCCAAATGATGATTGTATTGCTTGCCAGATTGGAGAATTTTGGTTTTACTTTATTGGAAGCGAAGATGAAGATTTAACACCTGATGAAGTGTATGAGTCATATACCAAAGAACAACTTACAGAAATGATTTATTCAACATTACAGGATATGGAAAAGAATGAATTTGATGAAGTTGAATATTATAAAGCATTTTTGGAAGAAAAATATGCATGCAATAAAGAGAAATCAGATGATATGAATATGATTTTATGGAACGAACTAAAGAAACACAGAGGACATAAGGTGAGTATTGTATCATATGGAGATTGGGATAATCCAGCAGACATTTGTTTAGAATGTGAAGATTGCGGAGAAGTTGTACTTGATGCAGAAATTTACACATTATGTGCAAGAGAAGATATCTAATGAACCGTAGATTTCAGAAACGGAGGAAATTTCAATGGATGATATGCAATTTGCTAAATATAGTTGGGAAATTAGAGAAGTATTGGAAAATGTATCAGAAGAAAATCTGAAAACACTTGTTAGAAATGCAGCTGCTTATGCAATTTCAAATAATCGCAGCAAGACAAATTGGATTGCACAAGAATTGTTTGTAGACGTAATTCCAGATGAATTGATAGCGGAAATATTTAATGAAGAATAGTAGAAAGTGAGGTAGATGTAAATGAAGAAATACACGTGGGATGAAATTTATAAGAGAGCAGATGAATGTTGTTTTGGAGAGGATAACTTAAAGGTAAAGGATAATGCGAGAGAAAATGTGCGTTGCCTTGCACTTGAATACGGAGAAGAAGATTTGGAAAAAGCAGAGTGTCCAGAAGATGAAGTGGATTACTATTGTGATAAATACAATATTTTGTTTGATGAAAATGGTCACATAGTTGATGGATATATTGATTATGCCAAACTTGCGATTGCTATAATCAATGAGTTTGAAAGTGATAGAGAGGAATCAGGAAGAAGAGAAATCGAAAAAGGAATGAGACTTCTGCTTAGTAAGTATGTTTCTAAAAATGAAAGAAAAATTATTGATGATGTTTTTATGACTCTTACTGGTTGGAACTTGAAATCATTGTTAGAAAAATCAATAGAAATTGATGATATGGAAGTGTGATGTAGAAATTATGTAGATGAAACAGCAATTTAATAATTTGAAAGGAGATTATACTTATGAAAAAAATTATTAATGGAAAAATGTACAATACGGAAACAGCAGAGAAATTAACCAGTTGGGAACACAGTTACAGATCACAGGTTGATTGGTATGAAGAAATGCTCTACAAGAAGAAAACAGGAGAATACTTCTTATATGGAAATGGTAATGCCGGAAGTAAGTATGCAAGAGAGACAAGTCAGAACTGTTATTCTCCTGATGAGACAATTATTCCTATTACCGAAAGCACGGCAAGACGTTTAGTGGAAAGAAATGCAAGCGTAGAAGAATACATCAGAATTTTTGGTGAACCAGAAGAATAAGAGAGGAGAAATGATTATGTTAGGAAAATATTTGGATATTAGTACATCCCATTTAAAAGAAGAGACACTGAATAGTTTAAGCGAAAATAAAATGCCTTATAGTTATGATTATAAAGAGGGCATATTCATTAGCGTACCTGATAAAGACATTATAGGGAAAGAAATTCGTAATCTGCCATCAGATTTAGTTGTATTGTTAGAATATGCTTGGGAAAATGATGTGCTTTTAATCCGGTTGGATACGGATGGAGAGGTTGTTGATGATCTTCCTGTATACGAATGGGATGAGGTAAAATGAAACGGAAAATTCCTCGGAGGTGATTACATGATGACAGATAAAGAATTGATCAAAGCAAAAGAAATTTTAAAAGAAAATCATATCAATGCTCGTCCTATAGAATTTTGGGAAGGAAAAGATTATTACAAAGTTGCTTATACAACATATGCTGGAAATTTTTATATAAAAGGATTTGGCAAGTAGATGAAAATTTAAAAGGATGGTGAGTAAATGATAGTTACAGTTAAAATAGTGGAAACTTATACAAAGTATGAGAAAATTGAAATTGAAGATACAGGAAAATTAGACGAAGCCTATGATGAAGTAAATAAAATGGTAGATTCTGGCGATATTTCTCTTCCGAGCACAGACAAAGAATCACTATATGATATGAATGTAACATTAATGTGATGAAAAGCACATTTCTTAAACGGAGGTATTTTACATGAATCCTTTATATAATACAGGCTGCCATAAATCAGTACATGATTTATCGGAAGAAAGAAAAACGGAAATCTTTACCCAGATGGAAATTTTAATAATGGATTCTTTAAAAGAAAATCTTAATTGCGGTATTGATTTTATTGCGACAAACGAAGATAAATTGTATGGGCAGGATCAGCGTGAATTATTCAAAGCACTAAATCATTTGAGTGAATTACATATTATTAAGAAACGGAATTGTGATGGAGACGCATACGAATGGGATGACAAACACGCATTGTTAAGAATTTTAAATTGAGGTGATTGTATGAACGGAAGAATAGATTGGATGGAAATGATTGTAAACGCACTACCAGATTATTCAGATGGAATTATATGGTCAGACGGTGGAACAGAAATACTCGTAAAAACAGAATCGGCAGCAAATACAATTGCAGATTTGATCGATGCACTTTATAGAGCACAAGGAGAAGAAGTTCTTGTCAATACTGGGTATTATGATCCTAAAGAAGACAAACGAAATAATGAGGAGGACAGGTATACCGGTTGGTGGTATATCAATATTGATTAAGAGGTAATCACATGAAGATTGTAGAAGTAGAACTTAATTCAGAAGAATCAAAAGGCTACAACTTTGAGATGTATGCAGAGTATGAGGACGGCTACTCATGTTACATATACGGCGAAGATGAGGAAAGCTGTATGTATGAGATCGGATTATTAATGGATAAACACAAAACATGTACATATTATACTTCCGTTAATAACGAAGATAGAACAGATGGAGAATGGGTCGGAAGAGAAAATTATATTTATGAGTAGATGAAAACCGTGTTTCAAGGAGGTATATATGAAGCGATCTAAAATTGTAAATGGAGTTGAGTTTGAGGATATCTCAGGGTATGGGAATTATCCATATTATAATCCAAAAACCCAATCAACATTCACAAAACCAAATAAATATAATTATTTTGTAGAAAATTGGAAGCGGATTTGGAAATGGTGGGATGAAATACCAAGCAGAAGACCAGATGATTATATTTTTATATCCTCATCTTATGTAGGTGGAATAATCACTATTGATCGAGCTATCTATGGATTTAAGTGGACAAGACAAAATAAAGAAATATGGTATATTTCTAGTTATTTAATTTAATAGGCAGCAATTATAAGACAGGTGAGAGATAATCATCTGTCTTTTCTTTTGGAGAATATATTAACAGTAGGGAAATTTAGTTATGAAATATATTTTAGTTTATGCGGATACAGTGGATGAATTAAGAGAAAATGTGGTGGATGATAATTTAGCATATCTTTTGGTAAGCGAAGATTGCCTTGATGCTTATTTAAAAGTTCATGGGTATGAGAAAGATATATGGTTGAACGAGTATATAGCGGAAGATACAGTAGATTTCTATGATTTTGTTATAAGTAACGGATGGAAATATAAAATCTCATTATACGACAAGTATCCAAAAGAGAAAGAAATTGAGTTGATGGAAGATACAAATACCACCTGGTACGATGATGATATTAAAGGCATGTTGGAATTTTATCAGATTGACCCGACAGAAGAAAATATTATGAAAATCGCTACACCAGAATTTGTACGAAGCTTCCATGATCGTTTAGTTGAATACGGAAATGAAATGATCGCTGATAAAGTAAGAGAGGTGTTTGATGTATGAGAAGAACAGCAAGAGAAATTAAAAAGCAGACGGAAGAATGGCTAGATGAACGTTGGATGATTGCTCATATGGAAGATGCTAGACCACAGGATATGAGTTATTATGCTGGTGCTGTAAAGGCATTGGAGTTTGCTGGTTATGAGTGGCAGAGAGATGCAGAAGGCAAACATACATTATATAAAGGAGCATGATGAGGATGAAAAAGATATGGTTTAGAGTTGGAATGGAAGCTGAAGTTACAGATGAGGAATTGAAAGAATTAAAAGATGGAGAACGTAGACATGAGCTTATGGAGAAAATTATTTCTTCCGCAAAGTTATCTGGTGGAACATACATTCTTGGAAAAGATTGTGGTGGTGTTGATGATTATGATAATCCAGAAGAAGAAATTGACTTTTTATTTTAGGAGGTATTGATATGTATACATATAAATTTGCTTATGATGAAACCATTGATGGTTTTGGTTGTATTAGATTTTGCGCACCATGTTACAAGGAAGCTAAAGAGTTATTTAAGGATTGGCAGGAAGAGAATGATTATTCCATTCCAAACTATACTGTAGGTATTGTATATGATGAAGCAGATGCTGCCGAATACGGAAAAGAATATAAATGTCACAACTGATAAAAGTTAGATTTGGAGGAAAATTATGACTTTATATGAATATATTAAATTAGCTCCTGACGGAGAAGAGATTGCAGTACACGATCAGGATTATGATATGGAAAGTTATTTTTATAATGATGGCGCTGATGGTGATGTGTGGCAAGCAAATATGTTAAAATTAGCGAAGCTGCTAACAGTAATTGAATCAGATGGGAATCGTGTTACGGTTAACCTTTCCGATTTAATAATAAAGAAGTTAGATGAGTTGGAAACGGCAAATTTATTTATCAGATGCAACACCAATGCAATAATGAATGACATAGACAATATCCTTGCGGGCTATGTAAGCGAAGAATGGCTAACAAGATTTGTAAAAGTGTTAAGTTAATGGTTACAAAATAAGATAAAAGCGGTATAATAAAGTAAAATATGTAACATAAAATATATAATCAAGGAGGCAATATTTTATGATCGGAACATTAATATTTTTAAGCGTTTTAGGTATTAGTGGATTGAGTTGTTTAAGTGACAATCATTATTGTAAAAAGACAAGTATTCACAAAGAGGGGAATGATACTGTATGGTATGACAGAAAAGGTAGAGAGATTAGGAATGGAGAATACACCACTTATAGGATAAGAGAAGATAAATATGGAAATTTTGGTGGACAGGTAGTTGGGTTGAAAACTGGCACAGTTTACGAGGATAAACTTTCTGAAGAATATGCTTTTCATAAATCAGAAGAGAAACAATGTTTAGAATTTGCAAAGAAAAGTGATAATCTTGCATACAATAAATATTATCCTCAATATAATAAAGCTTTCACAACTGAAATAAGTACAGGAAAAATTATTTCTTGTCTGTGGGAATATAAAGAATTTCCTAGTGGTGAAACAAAATTTAGAAAATATTATTTTAATCCAACAACTATGAAATGGCCTAAAGGAACTGCTCCTGGTGATATGGGAATAGAAATTACAAGAGATGAATATGCTCGATTAAGATGTTTTATGTGTACTGCAACTACATTCCCAACAGATTATGAAATGAGAGAAAGACTTGGAGATTGGATGTTGACATCTAATAAAGTAAATTAAGAAGTAAATGCAGTGCAGATATAGCAAAGTAAATATAATTAAAATATAACAAAAGGAGAATGAAATTATGATCGAATTAATTAGTTGGGCAATTGCTTTAGGTATTGTTTTTGGACCATGGATGCCATGGAATAGACGGTAAATAAAATTGAATACAGAGAATACATGTAGGAAGGTTGTAAAATGCAGCCTTCCTATTTTAGTACAGAGAAAGGGATAAAATAATGAGTGTAGAAGAATATGTTAGGAATGCAGCTAAACGGAATGGTTGGATTAAATATTATATGTTGGAACGCCCAGTGAGCATTGGAACTCAGCCACAGAAAGGATTCATGGATTTTATCAACTATGATAACAAGACAAATGTAAATGGTATATCTGCCTGGGCGGAAGTATATTATGATTGGTTACTGGATCAAGAAGAACTGGATAAATATGAGATGATGAAAGGAGAAGAGTTATGAGTCACATTGTAAGAATTATTTCAGAAAGAGAACGGAGACAACAGTCAATTTATGAACATTGTTTTCATATTATTGGCGCACCATATTATGAAACGCTTGGGTTTGGATGTGATAAAGAAGGCAATTTAACTCAGACGGATGATATGGAAAGTAAACTTAGAAATTACAATGATTGTGCCGATCATCCAGAAAAATGGGAAGATATGGGTATACGAAAAAGGTCTTGGTGGTATACAGAGCCAACACATGCAAAATGCAGCTGCGGGTATGAGGTTATCCTTCAGGGAGATACATATTGTGATGGATGCGGACAGTTGTACAATCAGTTTGGACAGGCGCTAAAAGATCCAAGTGAGTGGGAAGAAAATGATTATGATGACGAATGGTAGAAGGGAGAAAAATTATGAAAACAAATAAAAAGTATATTATGATTGTAACAGCAGAAGATGAAAGATATGGAAAGCCAGGATACGGACTTGATTTCTTTGCGAATAACCCATGGGAAGGGATTTTAAATGATATTGTCTTCGGAGATAATCTTGCCGAGCTTATGATTAGTTCTGACGGAGAAGATAATGAAGGATTATTTTATATACTTTATGCAATGGAAAGTGAACCAGATGCAATTGCATCTGGAACAAAAATAGGTTCTGGTGCTGTAGATTGGAGTGTTATTGAAGAAGAAATTCAGGAATATGAGTCACAAAAAGTAAACGAGACTAAGTGAAAACTAATGGTTATAATGTTATAACCTATGATATAATATTGTTAGGAAATAATAGATTCATTTGGAGTGGAATTGTCGTAAGGCAGTTCTGTTTCTGATATAATGGAGAATATAATATTGAGGTGATTTGTATGGAATATCCAAAAGAAATTTACTTAGATGGTTATACATATACGCAAATGTATGAACATGAAAAAGGTGGAATGTATTATCATTCAGAAGAATGCAGCGATGTTATTACAGGTTCATTTATTAGTTTATATCCAGATGGAAGATTAACATATTTATGGGATGGATATGAACATGAATATGGAAAATATGATTTTGAAAATAATAAAAAGATTGGAGGATTATAAATATGTTATATACAATAGTACATACAGTAATTAATAATAAAGGAGAACACCCAGAAGCAAACGCAAGGGTGCTTGGGATATATTCAAATGAAAATGTTGCTATTAATGAAGCGGAAAAATGGATTAAGAATACAAAGACTTCTGACATAAATGTAAAGAGAATAACAGACACAGAATGGTATTTTTGGTATGAAGAGAATGGAAATAGCTATGGCGGTTATGTAGATGTATATGGAAAAAGATTAGACGAGCCAATTGAATAAACCAATGAAACCAAGTTTTCTTTGGGAGGTATGAATATGATTACATTTAAGTGCTTATATAAATTAACAAAAGAAGAAGTTCAGGGAATTGTATTTGATATTAAAAATGGTAAATCTTATACTGTTTCAGGCTGGGAGGATTATTATGCTACAGATGCAGATATTATTGAGTATTATAATTCCCTTTAATAAAAATTACACATCTTGAATAATGTAACTTGGGATTATGTAAAATCACATAAAATCTAAGTTTCAGGAGGTGTTTTATGGATAAATGCGAATGGTGTAATACTAAATTATATGAGTCACAATATTATGGTAATGCAGATTTTGATATGAAGGAAGACATATCTGAAGGCGACTGGACATATTTGTCTATGTTATGGAATTCCAAGACAAACAAATTTGGAATGTATGCAAGTGGAGAAGGAGAGGCAGTTGTAGATATTAATTTTTGTCCTAACTGTGGAAGGAAATTAATATGAATTTTAACTTTCTTTTGATGATTGGAGGTAGAAAAATGGAAAATAAAAATTTAAACTGTTATGGATATTTATTAAATTGTCCAGAAGAAATGCTCGTAGATATCAATGAAACAATGAAAGATAAACAAACAACTATAAATTGGAACAATTTTAAGGTTGGTGATGCTTTTTATGCAGAAAATACTTACAGATGTGTAATGGTAGATCACGTCATGAAAAGAATTATGTTTGTAACTGAAGAGGAATATAAAAATGAGTTTGAATTAAGATATAATAACAATAAATATAAAAAGCCAGATATGAGAGAAAAGATAAAAGAATATATTGGTGAACTTGATACAGAAATTGATAGGCTTGAGGGTTTATTAAAAAATACTGATAGTCCATATGATTTACAGATTAAAGGTAGGCTGAATGCAATAATCGAAGTGAAGAATGATTTACTTGGTAGATTAGAAGAGGCGACATAGGTGGCAAGAATAATAGATAAGCCAAATAAAATAAAAGTGAAACTCATTGTAGAAGTAGAAGCAGAATTCTATGATGATGAGTCATCAGAAGAAACATTAAGATATTGTGTTGAACAAGACTTGGAAGATGCAGGATTCAATGTTATTGATGTTTCAGTCATGAAATGACGATTTTATGGTTATGGAAAGCAGGTGATATAAATTGAAAATAACAAGATTTAAAGATGTTCCTCAACTGACAAGAGCTGGAACGTACAATATTAATATTCCATTAACTCATATTTTAAAAACGCTTTCAGAATGGGAAGAAGATGAATATTATCGTTTACAATTAAATCCTAATTTTCAACGTGGACATGTATGGACAGAAAATCAACAAATTGCATATGTTGAATTTCTACTACGTGGAGGAAAATCAGCAAAGGTAATCTATTTTAATAAACCAAGTTGGCAGACGACTGAACCTATTAATGGATATGATGATTTTGTATGTGTTGATGGTTTGCAAAGAATTACAGCGGTAACTAAATTTTTAAAAAATGAAATTAAAGTCTTTGGCAGTTACTATAAAGATTTTGAGGATAAAATACCTCTCAGTGTAGACCTGATTTTCAATGTAAATGATCTTAAAAGTGAAAAAGAAGTTCTTCAATGGTATATTGATATGAATGCTGGTGGAACACCTCATACAAATGAAGAGATTGAACGAGTAAAACAGATGATTGAAGAGTTATAATGTAGGTGACAAGATGGGAAGACAAATTGATTTTTATAATTATTTTGAGAATGCATCAGATAACGAATTAAGAACATATTATCAGCAATACAAAGATTTTCAACAAACAGGTGTTATTCCGGAAGGATGTGAGTTGCGTAAGGCAGCAGATGAATATATCGGTAGAATTTCTGGTGCATGGACAGTTCCATTTACAACCGATTTATTGGAAACCATTGCTGATCGTTGGGTGGAGGGAAATAAATGAAGAAGAATTTATATATCGTAAAGGACATTCCGCAATACGCAGAAGGCACATCAAGTTATTGTTATGTAGTCAGAGCAACAAGTTATGATGAAGCAATAGAAATAGTTAGAATTAAAACAGGTTATAATTTTGAATTTGATGCTTCTTTGGCTGATAATGATGATGTATGGGAATGAAAAATTGCTTTCATGGGAGATATAAATGGGAAGAAGTATTTATTTTACGGATAGAGAATTACAACAGGTTATAGATTATGTATCTGATGCAGTAGAAATTTTGGGCGAAGCATCTGAAACATATGAACAAGTAGACAAAGATATGGAAGATGGGTTGGGATCTGCTTTACGGAAATTATATAAAGGATGCAATGGAGAGTCTAAATACGCAAAGTATAAAACAAAAAGGTAGAATTGCTTTTAATGATAGATTGGGATGGTTATATGAAAAGAATTAAAATGAAAGATAATGCAACAAAATTTATATGGGATGGAGATAACTGTGTAGGCAAATACACAGAACTTATAGAACAGTACCATTATGATTCAGAAGAAGAAAAGATGGAACATAAAATAGAAATGGAATTAAATGGGTGGAATGATTCAGGACAGGTTATGGATATGATAAGTGGTTCTTTCATGCCTGGAGCTAAAAATCCTCCCGTACATGTTTGGTTTGGAAGTTATTATAAAATAATTAGAGAGTAGATGAAAGATTGTTTTCATAGGAGGTGTAATATGAATAATAAGGCTATTTGTAGAAAAACAGATGAACATTTTACAGAAGGAAAAGAATATGAATGTACAGCAGCTTACGCAAGATATGAAAGTGCAGTTGTAGATATTCTTGACAACAACAAAGAACTCATTACAGTTGAAATAAATGATGCAGATTTTCAATTTATTTTTAATTAATAAAACAGACATTTTAAGTGAAAATGGAGATGGTTAAATGGATTTAGATAATATAACCGATATTGAAGTTTTGAAAAGTGCATTAAAAAAGTATATGGTTCAAATGAAAAAAAGATGCACATTCAAATGATGGCACGGATTATCTTTTTAAAGAATGGCTTTGGTATTATGTTACTCAAGATGAAACAGGTGTGACAATTTATTCAGATAATATGGAACACGATTGTATTTTTGATTATGATACCGCAAAGAGATATTTAAATGTAGGATAAAAAAATTAAATAAAGGTTGGTTTCATTGATGGCTTTGTGTATTGAGTGTGTATAAAAACGTTGACATTACACAATAAGTGTGTATAATATATGTATAAGGAGGCAGACACCCATGAAAAGAACGGAATTAGTCAGTAGACTAGAAAAAGGTGGTTTTGTCTTTGAGAGACACGGTGGCAGTCATGACATATATGTTCGGGGAAACGTGAAAGAAACAATTCCGAGACATAAAGAAATTGATGAGCGTTTGGCAAAGGCAATACTAAAGAGAAATGGACTTTTATAGTCCATTATTTCTTTAGTATCATATGAATATCAATAATTAGAGAATGGAGGTTTAAAAAGATGAAAAATGTATATCCTGTATTTTTTACAAAAACAAATGAAGATATATTAGTTGAAGTCCCAGATTTTGGAATTTTAACAGAAGGTAAGGATATGAATGATGCCATGAATATGGCACGAGACGCAATTGAATTAAAATGTGTATCAATGGAAGATAATAAAGAAGAAATTCCGACACCATCTGAATTCAAAGAATTAAATCCGGCAAATGGAACATTTGCAAACGATGGAGAAACCGTAGTCTCATTTGTAGATATTGATTCTACATTATATAGGAAGAAAATTGATACAAAAACCGTAAGAAGAAATGTTGCCTTACCAAGCTGGTTAAATTATGCTGCGGATCAAGCAGGAATTAATGTGTCACGGATTTTACAGGAAGCACTTATGAGAACATTAAAAGTGGAGAATAGGATGTGACTTAATGGAAAATTATATGAATCTGCCAGTTGAGTACAAGTGGATCGATCAGGATATTATAAATGAATATCAGCGCTGCCAGGATAAGAAACAGGTAGCGAAGATATATTTGATTAGCGTAAAAGAAGTGACGGAAATCCTAAAACGGAATAAGTGAATATGGCTTTATGTAGGAGCAGAGAAATCTGCTTCTATTTTTTTACGCAAAATTGAAATGGATTTAGAGAATAAGACATCAGACGATGTGGAGGTAATATTTTATGGAAGAGAAAAGCAGATACGCAACAAAGAAAAAAGGTAAAACAGAGGTGCAGCCATTATGGAACATGGCGGATATTAAAGCTGTTGTAGAATGGTTTGAGAAGAAGGAAGATTGGGATGGATATTTTATTACTATGTTAGAACTTCTTCTTGGTAGAAGAATTGGTGATACTATCTCTATGAAGTGGTCTGATCTGTATTATGAAAACGGAAAGAGAAAAGAAGCAATCAATACTATCGTAGAGCAGAAAACAGGTAAAGTTACTGAACTGCCAGTAAGTCATATGACATATGAAGCAATGGATATTTATTTGGACCATACCGGCATTGATCCAATGCAGCATTATGATGAGTTTATTTTTAAATATGAAGCGAAATCAGCGTGGATTCAGCGATATGATAATCCAGTATATAATAATACAGATATAGAAGAGTGGTGCAGATTTTTAGGAAAGGATTTTACAGAAGATAGAAAACAGAAAATCTTAAAGGATTTTGAAAAACAGAAAGAATATAGGACTCTTGGCGGTTACTTATATTATGAAGTGGAATGGAATGATGTTGTAAAGTGGCAGTCTGATGAATACAGAAGAAAATTGAAACAGGCAGTTGCTGCAATTGGCATTACCAGTCCCGTGTCGACTCACAGCCTTCGTAAGACGTTAGGCTACTGGACACATAAAATGCATATGTTTGATCCGAACTGTCTGCTAACATTACAGAAGCTTTTTAATCATGCAGACTTGAAAACTACAATGACTTACATCGGTTTGATTGAAGAACAGAAGAGAAGGTATCTGGAAGATCACGGTGAGTTCATTAAAAATGTCCTGGCTGGCAAGGGAGACGAAATTATCAAAAACATGCCGGTCATTTCTCTAAAATCAAATGACTTTGGAAATGTAATTATGAATGTTATCAAGGGAATGCAGGACGGAAAAGAAGCCATTGAGGTTTACCAGATTGCTATTGATATGGCAAACGAGATGAGAATTGCATAAAGAAAAGGCGGTGCTATTTTTTAGCATCGCCTAGCTCAAGGGCTTTTAATTTTTCGTCAATAGATTGATCAACTGATTCTTTTATTATTGGTTTTAATATTTGATTGGCTATTTTTAAAAAAGTTTTATCTGATTTTAAATAATCGGCATCTTGTAACCTAAAAATAAGACTAGGTTCTTTTTCGTTGTCATTTCTTAATGCTATATCAGGATATATTTGTGATTGTTCTGAATCCTTATCTGATATATTTTGGGGTCCTCTAAAAGGTTTATCAGCATCTTGAATTAAATCATTTGGAGTACAATGTAAAACATCGCAGATTTTTGAAAGTGAGTCCATTCGTATATTTTTGGTTTCACCGTTACATATTCTTTGGATGTTGTTTGGAGCAATTCTTGTTTGCATACTTAGCCAGTATGGAGTTTGCCCAATAGCATCTAAATATTCTTTTACATATAATTTTAACATTCGGATGATCCTTTCTAATAAATATTTAATTATGTATTAGTATAAGGGATTTTAATGTTTATGTATTCATAATATACCAGAATATAACATACAAATCAATAATATATGAATTTATATATATTTATTCGTAATATATCTTGACATATAATATGAATTAGTATATAGTATAATTACAAATCAAGAGGAAAGGAGGATGCAGAGTGGAAGGCGGTTATAAGAAGTTTGATGTGGTATTAGTAGATTTCGGAGAAGAAATAGCTGGTGAACAAGGCGGTATAAGACCAGCTGTAATAGTACAGAATAATATAGGGAATAGGTATAGTATTTCCACGGTTGTTATGCCATTTACATCACAACCTAAAAGTTTAAAGCAATCTACGCATTCTCTCTTTCCTGCAAACGAGAAATATGGTTTTACAAAAGACTCTTATCTTTTAGGAGAATGTATAAGACAGATCTCCGAACAGAGAATTATAAAAAAAATGGGTACTATTACTGATAATGCTGGTAGAGAAGAAGTAAAAAGAGTTTACTTCTCAAATTGGGGAAATGACTAGGAGGATATTATGGAGTATATATTAATGACAGTAGAAGAGGCAAAGAAGATGGCAAAAAAAGATGCTGTTGTTCTTGTAGCAGTAAATGATTTAGAAAATCCCAAGGATATAAGTGAATTTTCAAAGAAGAGATTTTTTGAATGTGAGAAAATAATCAAAGAAGCAGAAACCATAGCATCTGTTTGTGATGACTTTATTAAACAGCTTAGATGCTATACTGAAAGGCAAGATACATTTCCTGATCTAAGACTAAAAGGAAAGGAGAGTGTAATCCTTTTGCGGGAATAGAACAAAATCGAACAAATGTTCGATAAAGTAGTTGACAGAACAAATGTTCGGTTATATAATAGCAAATGTAAAGATTTCCAGAAATGGAAAGGAAAATAAAAAGACTACTATCCGCAAGCTTACGTGGTTGCCGCCACTGGCTTGTTTCAGGTAGTCTTAATACATAGCTCGACCAAGATACTATGCACTACATATTATACTTTGTTTCATTTCATAAATCAAGTTAATCAAAGCAAGTATCTGCTGAAATTTTCCAATCTTTATTTTTAGATGATTATAGGGCTGTAGTCAAGCGGTTAAGACTCGACACTTTGACTGTCGCATACGTGGGTTCAAATCCCACCAGCCCCGCTAAATCTTTGTGGACGCACAAAGGTTGTATTTAGTGTACGCAAAATACAAATGTAACCCGTAAACAAAAGTTTCGAAATTCCTAATTACATTACAAAATCACAAAACTGGCAGTCAATAAAAGGCTGTCGGTATGGATCGTTAGTTCAGTTGGTCAGAGCATTTCACAAATAGGAAACGCAGGTTCGAATCCTGCACGATTCATTATATAAAAAGGGAGGGAAATAGAATTGAATTATGTAATCAGAAATAATAAAGGAGTGTACATCAAGATCGATGCTGGCGGCAGACCTGTCTCATGTAATTTCAAAGACAGGACATTGATGGATCGCAACAAGGCGAGAAATATTTTAAATTCATTACCGAAATCTTTAAAGAAAATGAAATTCTTCATGGAAGCCATTCCTGAAATCCCTCCGAGAGTAATTGAGACGCCACAGACGTATAAACCATCTGAGAATATTACTCGTTGGGTGGAACAATTTGGAACCTGCGGAGATATTTTCAACTCGGCTGTAAAACGAAGCAATGAGCTGATCGGTATTCTGTATAATCTTGATAAGGGATTGCTTAATATCCTTCATTCAATCGAGATTGAGAAGCCGAAAGATTTATATACAGGCTGGCAGCTCTATAAGGCTATCCGTGAAAACCGTACTCAGCGTAGAGAAACAAAAGATGAAATCCAGATTATCCAGAATGTTCTGACGAATATCAATCCAGAATGTGTTCAACGTGAACGGATTCAAAAAGCCGTGGATGGACTTTTCCATAGAAAATATACATATCGAATTATCGAAGGAAACGAAGATGATGAGAGTGAAACAGAAATACATAACAATTAGGTAGGTTCAATATGGGGAAAGTAGAAAAAATAAGTCTGAATGAAAAACAGATGGAATTAGTTACATATTATTCTGAAAATGATATGGCGAGATTAAAACGGATTTGTAATCCAATCATTAATATGAAGAACGTAGATCAGAAGGATTATGATGACTTGTACAGTGATGCACTGAAAGTTCTTTTGGAAAGTGTTCAGACATTTGATGAAACAGCAGATTGTTCCTTTAATACATTTCTTACAGGAAATATTAAACGGTCATTCTATGATTGGAGCCGTGATCAGCTGACTTGGAAGCGGTGCAACCTGGAATATGAAACAGATGAAAATGGAGAGATTAAAAAAGATAAGAATGGAAAACCAATAAAAAAGAAAGTCTATGATGTTTCTATGGATGTTCCATTGGAAGATGGATCTGATTTAAGAGAAAAAATCCCGTCCAATTTCAGTGTAGAGACAGAACTTGGATTAAATGGAGATGATTCTGTAGAAAAGGTAAATATACTTCTTGATAGTATGCCACGGTTACAGAAGCGAATTACTATTTTGAAAATGAGGAAAGTTCCTGTAGAAAAAATTAAGAAGATCTTAGATATATCGCAAAGCGATTATGAAAACGCAGTAGAGCGGATTAAGAGAAATGAAAATATGGAAATGTTTTTAAAAGACACGAAATATAATATGGAGGAATATGATATGAAAGACAGAGTAATTGCTATTAGCGAATCCGAAGATTACAGAATGGACAAATTACCAATGTTCACATTATTGCAGCAGAAAAAAGATGGTGACATTAACTGTAAATACATTTTACAGAGAAAACCATTTCAGTGGTCAGAAGAAGAAGCGAATCGTTATTTCTGTAGAATATTAAGTTCTCTTCCTGTTCCTGAAATCGTTTTATGTGAGCAAAAAGTAAAGGAATTGATTATTGCATATTTAATTGATGGTTTACAGCGTTTATCTTATGCGGAGGCATTTAGAAATAATCGTATTAAAATTGGAAGTGTAGGTGCAGAAAGACACTTAATTGAATATAGAGAATATTCTTTAGACGAAAACGGAAATCGAATTTTAGATGACAACGGATTTCCAACCTACGAATTAAAAATATGTGATGTTATTGGAAAATACTACAAAGATCTTCCTGATGAATTAAAAAAGAGATTTGATGTATTTAATTTCAATGTGACTAAGTTTTTTAATTGCACGGATCAGCAAATTGCGGATCACCTTCGCGACTACAACAACCACTCATCTATGAACAAGGAGCAGTTGGGACTGACCAAGATTACTACCGTAACAGCTGGGAAAATTAAGAAAATCTCTGAGAAGAATATGTTTTTCAAAAATTGCTGTAAAATCACTACAACTAATGAGACTAAAGGTAAACTGGAACGTGTAGTTGCCGAAGCAATTATGCTTTTGTTCCATAAGGACGATTGGAAAGCTAAATTGGAAAATGCCTATAAGTATGTAGATGAGAATGCTACAGACGAAGAGTTTGAACAGCTCAATTCTGATTTAAACCGTTTGGAATTAGCAATTGGAGAAAATAATAAGGAAGTTACCAAGTTATTTACTCCAGCTGCCATTCCTATGTGGGTGGCGGTATTCAATGAATTTACAAAGTATAACATTGAAGATAGCAGATTTGTAGACTTCCTTAATGCATATGCAACTGATTTAAAAGACCGTACTGTAGATGGTGTTAGCATGAAAACTTTTAAATCAGAACAGAGTAAAAAGAGAACTACCATCATGGGAAAAATCAATCTATTGGTTACTCTTATGAAGGATTATTTACATATTGAAGAAGTAGAAGAAACAGAAAATACATATGAAGAAGTAACTAATGAAGAAGTAACTGAAAACGAGAATAATACAGTAAAAGAGACAACAGAAAATAATGTTACTACAGAAGAAACAGAATCAGTAGTAACTGAATCACAGTCAGAAGAAGATCATGAGTTACAGTTCGTAAAAGAGGTAGCTGATCCAAATGTAGAACAGGAAGACATTGAACTGTATAAGGATTTTATTGACGACTATCTTAAGTTAGACTCCTGTGTATACAAAGTTGGTATGCCGGTATTGTTAGCACTTATGGCATATGCTTGTAATGCAGAGAAAGACGAAGAGTTTAGTGAATGGCTCAATGAAATGGAAAAACAGCATAGAATTTTCACAGGTTCAGAGAAAGATAATTATGAGAAGTTGAAAGCAGAATTTCTTACTTTCTTAGATTCTCATGGTAATAAAGCAGCATAAAAAATACATAGAAAGAGGTAAAAGAAAATGGCAAAATTAACAGGTTATTATGAAGTGGCAGAAACAATTCAGAGTGGTGGTAGATATTATTACGCAATCTACGAGGATTATGTTTGTTATCAGGTAGGAGATAAGATTTTAGTTTCAGGAGCATGTCACAATATCTTGGAAATTACTTCTATTCTTACGCCAGAAGAAATTGAAGGAAAAGTAAATATCACAGCTGAAGTCATCTGTAAAGTTGACACAAAGGCATATGAAAAACGTGTTGAAGAACGTAGAAGAAAGATGAAACTTAAGAAAGAATTGGATAAAAGATTAAAAGAAATCGTTAACGAAGGGAAATATGAATGGGCAGCTGAGAAAGATCCTGAGTTTGCTAAGATGCTGGAAGAATATAAAAAGATTGGAGAGTGATACATATGGAACACGTAAATAACATTATGAGTAAAGCAGATATGGAAAGATTAAAATTAGATAATTATCAGCCTATTACAGTTACTGCAGGTGATCCAATTACAATTCATGCAGCCGGTGGAATTTCTGTTGAAAAGTTTGCGGAAAATATAAAGGGTTCTCTTGCTTTATCTATTAAAAAAGAATCTAATGTAAAAATAAAAATCAAAGATGTAAACATCATTGTAGAGAATAAAGTTGTAGAAGTAACTTTTTCCGATGGAGATAAGCAGAAATCGGTTTGTAGAGAGCCAGATGTGTTCAGTTTAGAGATGGCAATTTCTATTTGTATCACAAAACATGTACTTGGTGGAAGCAATTTATATAATAAGGCAGTTCGCAATGGTCTTAAGTGTTATGAAAATAAGTTAAAGAAAGCAGAAGCCGAAGAAAAAGAGAAAGAAAGAATTGAAAAACGCAAGGCGAAGTTAGCTGCTTATAAGAAGCGTAGAGCTGAGAAACGAAAAGAAGAACAGATCGAAACTCAGAAAGAAGCATATCTGAGAGCGCTGCGTGATTTTAACAAAGAGCTTTCTGAAGCGAGTTGTAAGTAATACATATGGGCGGTAGAAATGCCGCCTTATTAGAAAAAATGCATAAGATAGGAGAAAAATAATATGGTAACAGATCTTTAGAGGTAAGTAATTTCAGAGGGTTACAAAACTAGTAGTGCTGATTCCTGTTACCTTAGAAAGTTTTAGAGGTAAGTAATTTCAGAGGGTTACAAAACCTCAAAGTAATCTTCTGAAATTATAAGTGTGAATTAAAAATAGACTTAGGTTACTACGTTATAAAAAGATAATATATCATTATGTCGCTCTAGTAATGACTATATCATTGATATTTAAACATGCATTACACTGAAGATACCAAATGCAAGTGATATCAATATTATAAACTTTTTATAACATTGTCAAAGAGTATTACCGGCTATATGCCGAGATTATTTTAAGGATAATATATGAATTATTTAGATTTTGTACTTATTGTAGATAAGAATAAAGTTCCTTGTATTCCAATTAAAGAGAGTACGGCAGCATATTTATTAAGACATAATAAAGCTAAGATTATAAATCATGATCCAACAGTAATACAAAGATTTGATGAGTATTCGGCAGATTATGAAATAAGAAATATATTTGAATTAAAAATAGATAGTGGTTATCTAAATATAGGTTTTTCTGTAAGTGATAGCGAGCATGAATATCTGGCAGGACAGGTCAATCTGTTACAAGGAATGAGTGAAAGGCTCACTGTTAGGGCCTCGAATCGCAGATTTAAACGAGCTAGATTGAGATATCGAAAAAATAAGAATGTAGATTATAAAATAGTTCATAATCCTACGTATAAAAATGGAAATCAAGATGGATGGATTGCTCCATCTATACAACATAAAATAGATTCACATATTCGGTTAATAAAGAAAATTGCTCAATGGGTTCCAATAGATAGGATAATTATTGAAGTAGCGAAATTTGATATTCAGAAAATGATCGCAGATTTGGATGGAAGAATAATTTCTGGAAAAGATTATCAAAATGGAGAAATGAAAGGGTATGAAAATGTTACCGCATATGTAAGGGATAGAGATAAATATACATGTCAAATGTGTTTATCGAGTGGAAAAGTAAAGAATAAAAACAACGATACTATAGAAGTACATCATATTATTCCAAGAGCTGCTGGCGGCACAAATCGTCCGAGTAATCTTATTTGTCTTTGTCATCATCACCATCGTCTGGTTCATTCCAATAACAATAATAATAAATATTTTAAGGAATTGCAAAATAAGAAGATGCCTGATACCTATAAGGATTCTACTTTTATGAATATTGTCAGATATAAAATCTACAATGCATTATGTGCGGATTTTAAAGATGTAGAACTTGCTTATGGTTATGAGACAAAAATTAATCGTAGACTTATAGGTTTGCCAAAGTTCCATTACACCGATGCGGTATGTCTAAAAGAATGGAAAAATATCTCATTAACAAAATTCATTTATATAGTAGATCAGAAAAGATGTAATGATAGAAAAATGGAAAGCTTTTTTGATGCGAAATATATAGACATACGAGATGGGAAAACTAAATCAGGAACAGAATTATGTTATACAAGATTGGATAATGCATCGTCTTGGAGGACAACATGTAAAAATGAAGTAGATAATCTCAGGCAATATAGAGAAAAGAAGATAACAAAAGGAAGGAAACAAAGAGAATGTCATTTTTATTGTTTAAAACCTGGTGATTTAATTTTTATAAATTTAGGAAATCATAAAGGTAATTTGGCAGAAGTCAAAACAATGCAAATTCAAAAAGGTAAGTATAAAATATTTTTTATATATAAAAATCAAAAAGTAGATAATCCAACCATTTCATTAAGTCCAGAAGAGTATGAACAGCTTAAGAAAAATGAATGTTCTAAAGTGAAGATTGTGCGTACAAGACGAGGTATGATTTGGAGAAAATATAATAGGTTGGAATACGAGAATACATATAAAGATCAATATGATAAAAATTAAAATACATAATGAAATCGAAATTTAGAAGGGAGAATACATGAGTAGAACATTTAAGACTTGGCGTGATCCGTATGATGAAGGATTTTCTACATGTCGCAAGAAAGAAATTGAGATCAAACCAGGAGTGACGGTATTAGTTGGATGCAATGGAGCTGGTAAAAGCACATTGCTCCACAATATCCGTGAAAAACTTAAGAAAGAAGACATTCCAACTTTCATTTATGATAACGAGAAAGACGGTGGACATAATTCCATTGGAGAAAGTATGTTTTACGGCGATGTTGCATTAGGAGCAACCGCATTGTGTTCTTCTGAAGGTGAGAACATCACAATAAACCTTGGCAAGATTGCCTCGAAACTGAGAAAGTTCATTCAGACAGGTGATAATGGAGATAGGTTTAATAGGCTAGGAAGATTACTTGCAGGAGAAGATGAAAATGAAGTCACCTCTAATGAGAGATGGATTTTACTAGATGCTATGGATTCAGGCTATTCTATTGACAATGTTATTGAGATGAAGGATTTCTTTCAGATGGTCCTGGATGATGCAAAAATGCATGGTATGGAAGTGTATATTGTAATCTCATCTAATGAATATGAGTTAGCACACGATTCAGATTGTTTCGATGTAATGGAAGGAAAATATATCCGGTTTGAAGGGTATGAAGAATATAAGAAATTTATTCTGAAAAGTAGAGAAAAGAAAGATAAGAGATATAAAAACAACTAACGATAAAAACGATATTTTGTGAGGTAAATAAAATGGGTGAATTGAATTTAATTCAGATTGCAAGAGAACTTTTAGCAATCCATGAAGAATTTCCTTATCATTTAAAAAATTATGATGACAATAATATTAATGATTTTGAAATGGAAACCTTCACACAGTTATGGGGTAATACAAGTGGAGGTTTTGAAAGCATGGGTGGTGCAGCAATGATTATTCAGAGAACTTATGTATTTATACCTACAGTTAATGATGAAGATTGTCAGGTGTATTTTGGAGGAGCTTATGCATATTCAGTTCCATATTCGAAAGAATTTGAGGATGATGTTAAAGCGCATAACGTAGCTGGAAAATATCATAAAGGAAAATATTTAAAAGGAGATAAATAATATGGATGGATTTATGGAGTTTAAGGAAGCTTTACAGGAACATTTCAATGAAATGCAGAAGGATGCAGACAAATTATTCGAGGTGTTAGTAGATAAGGATGAGCTGTGGAATACTTATTTAAACAGTTTTCCAGCGGGTACTAACCCTATCTACCGTGAGAGAACTGAACATGATTGTAGCTGCTGTAGATATTTTATTAAGAATATTGGCGTGGCAGTAGTTATTAAGGATAACCAGATGCATACAATTTGGGAACTTAAATTAAATGACCCTACATATCAGACAGTTGCTAATGCGCTGGATAAATTCGTAAAAGCTCATGCAGTTTCCGATATTTATTTGAGTAAGTTCAAAAAGATTGGAACAGATTATAACTTTGAAGAAATCAATGGTAAAGCTCATAGATGGGACCACTTCTTCCTGGAACTTCCAGATAAATTTATAAATCGCACGAGTTCTTCTAATGAAGAAATCAAAGGTCAGTTCCGTGATACCAGAAATGTGTTTAAGCGTTCTTTAGACGAAATTACTATGGATGCAGTTGATACGGTATTAGAGCTGATCAATTCTAATACTTTATATAAAGGTGAGGAATGGAAAACTGCTCTAACTGAGTTCAAGAAATACAAAAAGGAATATGACAAGTTAACAACAGCAACAGATAAAGCTCTGTATACTTGGGAAAAATCTATTAAAGCGGGTATGGCGATTGGCCGTATTAGAAACCATTCTATTGGTACTTTACTTGTGAATATCAGCGAAGATATGGATCTTGATTTAGCAGTTAAAAAGTATGAGCAGATCGTGGCTCCTGCGAATTATAAGAGGCCGAAGGCAATTTTTACTAAGAAGATGTTAGAGGACGCGAAGAAAACCATTACTGAGCTTGGTTATATGGATTCTTTACAGCGTAGATTTGCTACTTTGAATGATATTTCTGTAAACAATGTTTTGTTCTCTAATAAAGAAGCTGCCAGAAAAATGACTGATACAGACAATATTTTTGGACAGATGGAAAAGGATGTTACTGTAAATCCAAAGAAGTTCTCTAAAGTTGAAGAGATTTCAGTACAGGATTTTATTGATAAGGTACTACCAACTGCAAAAGAAATTGAAGCGTTTGTAGAGAATAAACATGAGAAGAACTTTGTATCACTGATCGCACCTGTTAATAAGGATGCGAAAACCATGTTTAAGTGGAATAACGGTCTTAGTTGGGCTTATAGCGGCAATATTACCGATTCAGACATGAAACAGAATGTTAAAGCTGCAGGAGGTAATGTTGACGGTGTGCTTAGATTTTCCATCATGTGGAACGAGGCACAAAATGATAATAGCGATCTTGATGCTCACTGTATTGAACCAAATGGTAATGAAATCTATTATGGCAATTGCAGGAAACCTCGGATGTCTAGGATGGGTGGGCAGCTTGATATTGACATTACTAGACCAATGGAGCAGATGAAGGGCAAACCTTCAGTAGAAAATATTACATGGGCGGACAAATCTCATATGAAGCCTGGTACATATAGATTCTTTGTACGTCAGTTTGCTGCTAGAGGCAGTAAGGGATTTAAAGCAGAAATTGAGTTTGATGGTGAAATTCATGCTTTTGAATATAATCATCCTGTATCTGGTGATGTAACTGTTGCAGAAGTAGTTCTTGACGAAAATGGAAACTTCTCAATTAAAGAAAAGCTGAACGGTACTTCGAGTGTTTCTAGTCGTGATATTTGGGGAGTTCAGACCAATCAGTTTGTTCCTGTATCTGTAATTAGTTATAGTCCAAATTATTTTGATGATCAGAACGGAATTGGTCATAGACATGTATTTTTCTTCCTGAAAGATTGTGTAAATACTGAGGAGCCTAATGGATTTTATCTTGAGTTCCTTGACAATGATTTAATGAAGCATAAGAGAGTATTTGAAGCTCTTGGAGCTAAGTGTCATGTACAAGATACTGATAATCAGCTTTCTGGTATTGGTTTCTCTACGACTAAGAGAGCGGAACTTGTAGTCAAAGTAAAAGGCGCAACTGAGCGTATCATGAAGATTAAATTTTAAAAATAAAGGAGAATATTATTATGACGAACAATGAATTATTTGTAAAGGCAACCCGTGAGAATTTTCAGTTTCCATTTAGAGGAATGGTAAATGTTATTGATCTTTGGACTTTATCATTAAATAACTTGGATTCTGTTTTTAAGGCGCTTAATGCAGAAGTAAAGAAAACAGAAGAGGAAAGTCTTCTGCATGCTAAGTCAAAGGAAGATGAAGAACTTTCCGAGAAGATTGAAATTGTAAAATATATTGTCGGCGTTAAGTTGGAAGAGATTAAGTCAAGGGAAGATGCCAAGAAGAATAAGGAAATGAAGCAGAGACTTCTGGAAATTAAAGCAAAGAGACAGGATGCGGCATTAGAGAATATGTCTGATGAAGAATTAGACAAGGCCCTTGCTGAATTAGATTAATAGATTTTGTCGAGCTAAATTAACAATATATCAAGGTTGGTTGGCGTCACAACCAATCAACCTATTTCTAAAATACATAGCAAAGGAGAACGTGATTATGACGAACTATGAGAAGTATAAAGATAAGATTGATAAGATTTGGGAAAGTGGGGATATTGCTTGCTTTACAAAAAATGGTGAGATAAAACCTTGTTATGAAATAACTTGTCCTGAATGTGAATTTAATGGAGAGGAAGGTTGCAGCTTAAATTCAAAGAAATGGCTCGTATCTGAATACAAAGATCCAGCAGAAAATGTGGATTGGAGCAAAGTACCAATAGATACGCCAGTATTGGTAAGAGAATACGAAACTGATAAATGGATACCAAGATATTTTGCCGGAATTAATGGGGATGGAAATGTTATTGCATTTGAAAACGGCGCTACATCTTGGTCTGATAATGGGAAAAATTTTACTTTAAGTTGGGAGTGTGCCAAACTTGCCAATCCAGACGATCTGAAGAAATCTGAGTTTCATCAGGAGAAGAGAAAATATACTGATAAAGAATTGATCGATATGTTGGCCGCAAATTACGCTGAAAAAGTAGATAATGACATATATTTCAATCAGGAAAATTATAAAGAGTTTCTTGAGGCGGTATATTGGTTTTGGAAATGTACAACAAATAATTTCAATAAAAGAAGTATCGCAGAAGCAATAAATAAAATGCTTAATTTGGAATTTAAAGGTGACTTATTATGAAAGAAAATAAAAAACGATTAATTGGTTCTGGATTATATCTTTGTGGATTTGTTTCGTATGTTACTTTTATGGGATTATTGAACAAGTGTGGAGGCAATGCTGGATTATATGGATTAGGTGCCTCCATTAGTGCAGTTGTTTTTTGCGGTGCATTGTATAGTTTACATTAGAAGGTTTATATGGGTAAAGTCGGGAATGTAGAAGTTGAATGGAGCGGTGGATATCCATGTTTGTGCCATGGCAAATGGACATTAAAAGTAGATGGAAGAGACGTTTCAGATAAGATTCCAGAAGATCTGAGAAAAGATGACATGAATACATATAAATCATATCGAAAATGGCATTTTAATGAAGATTATCGTGAAGAATGGGAATATTATAACGATGGTCTGAGATGTGAAGATTGGATCGAAGTCAATGGCTATTGGCTCAATAAGATCGTTGCAGACAAAGATATTCAGAAGTGTGTATTCTATGCAATTAACGAGGAAGATTGGAGACATAACAGTTGCGGTGAATGCAGCTAAGAAGGAGAAAAATATGAGGTTAAGTGAAATTGCAGAAAATATTGTAAAATATCATCCAGACTGTTGTATGGCAAAGAATTATGAGATTATAAATGGCTGTAGAGAAGACTGGTATGAAGAATCATTAATCGAACCACTTATGAACCATTGGATGTACGAAGATTTAGGTTTATGTGGTTGTGGACGCCCTGAATATACATATGAAGTAATCAGAAAATTTTTACATATTCGTCATGATTGGCGAGAAAATAAACTTGAATATACCGAAGTTCTTAATAGGTATAAAAGAGATTTACATGTTGATTACAATGACAACAATCAATTTGGATTGCTTCAGTTCATGATGTATATTTTAGATGAACATGAATTCATAGAGCATGGTAGTAGTATCACAGGTTGTTGGCTTACCGAAAAAGGTGAAATGCTATTGGTTACTTTAGATGCATGGCATGAAAAGAATATGAAAACAGAAGCCGATTAAATGGGATTTTCATCCAGAAAAATTAGGCTTACAGCTACTGATTATAAGAAGAAAAAATTACGTAATCGTAAAAATTCAGAGAATAAATATAAGACACATCTAAAATTTCTTTCTGATAATCTTAAGAGATATCCTTCGCCTATATATCCAGTTGATCGAAAAGGTAAATTTTCAGGAAAATGGAATTTTGAAAATGGCTCATATACGTTAGGCGAAATCGCACGATATAAGAGATGCTGGCTTTCTAAAAGAGGACATGGAAATTTGCCCAAGTATTATAAAAAGATGGCAAATCGTGCTGTGAGAAGAGATAAAAGTATAACGTATAGAGGCTGTTCTTATAAAAAAGTTTATGACTATTGGTGGAAAATAATTTAGAGAATATTTCTGGTAGGGATATATATTTCCTTACCAAAAAGTTTACTAAAGGAGAATAAATATATGGAACAGACATTAAAACCTTGTCCGTTTTGCGGCAGTAATAAATTGAAAGTTGACAAGAAATCAAGAAATGGCAGAAGTATATATTCTGTGAGATGTAATAGTTGCCATGCAAGAGGTGGCACATGTGGATGCGAAAGAACTACTTATAAGTCAATATTATATAATTCATTAGCAAATGGTGATCCAACAGAGGAGGCTTTTACTGCCGGTAAGGCAATTGAGGCATGGAATAGGAGAGTAAGTTTAGATGGAATTAAATAATAAAACTAAACAGCTATTGTATATTATTGCTGCTGGTGTAGTACAGGCTACAATAATGATTATTATTTTCTTTGCAGAATATTATATGATTTGCATTGATGATAATATGACAGTGTTTCTGACGTCTATTATTATAAGCGATGTACTATTATATACATGGCACTTTCTGTATAAGAAAGTAGAAAAATTAGGAGAAGATGATAAAGATGAGAAATAAAATTGGAGATGTAATTTTAGTTTTAGGATTTCTTATTGGTTTGTATGTAGGTGGATGGCTGATGTTAATTAAACCAATTCTTGACTGCTATGCTGCATACGGATCAGGAACATTAACATGGGGAATAATCGGATGGAATTTCTTGAAGTTCTGTTTTGCTGGTCCAGTGATTTGGTTTATTGCATGGGGTGGAGCAATCGTAAGATTAGTTGTAGTTAAATGGAGAAAGAAATAAGAGAGGAAGATAACATGAGAAAGTTAATTGAAAATGAAGTAGAGATGTTAAAGGGATTAAAAGTAAGGAAGTTTTTAGATGCTTTAAAAAATATTTATAAGGATGATGAAGATGTATTAGTAGAAATTCAAAAATGCAAAAGTATTGATGAATCTTTAGAGTATATTGACACATATCCTGCATATTCAAAATCACATGAAATGTTCATGGATTGTTTCAAGAAATTATTAGAGGATATTGGTTTTATCGATTTATCTGTTTTAGAAAAAGAGAATAAATAAGTGACTGAGAAATCAGTCACATTAAGCGAATTAGTATAGGGGTAGTACACTGAGGTTTGATCTCAGAAGTATCGGTTCAAATCCGGTATTCGCCGTTGGCTCTGATTCATCTGTGATGTGGAAAATCGCAGAACGGTGGCAGAAGGATGTAAAACTTTTGTAAAAAACATATCCCATCGGACTGTTATTGCTTGGTTAATACGCAGACTTAAGCAACAGAACTACTTAATAAAATCATATGGTTCCTTGTTGGTGTAGTAGGAAGCACGGCAGCATACTCTGCAAAACTTGGTTCGAGTCCAAGATGAGGAAGTAACAAAATAAAAAGGAGTGATAACATTGAGTATATTTGTAACTGGCGATTGTCATGCAGATGTGAGCAGATTTAGCAAAGAATGTTTCTATGAACAGAAAGATTTCAGTGGAAACAAGGATGAGAATTTTGTAATTATCTGTGGTGATTTTGGTCTTGTATGGCAACGCGATAATGAAAGTAAATCAGAGAAATATTGGTTAGACTGGTTGGAGAACAAACCATTTACGACTTTGTTTGTAGATGGGAACCATAGTAACCATAAAAGGATTGCAACATATCCAGTAAAAGAATGGCATGGTGGTATGGTTCATGAAATTAGACCACATGTTCTACATATGATGCGTGGTGAGATTTTCAATATTCAAAATAAAAAATTCTTTGCATTCGGCGGTGCAAGTTCTCACGATATTTCAGATGGTATTCTTGATTATAACGATGAGGATTGGCGAGAGAAAGCCAAGAAATTGGAAGCAAGTGGTAAATGGATGTACCGTGTAAAAGATCTAACTTGGTGGGAAGAAGAGTTACCAACTGATCAGGAAATGCAACATGGTTTGGATAAATTAAAAGAGAATAATAATGTAGTGGATTATATTATCTCTCACAGCCCACCTGCATCAGTTATTGCTCTACTAGGACAGGGGTTATACGAACAGGATGTTCTTACGAAGTATTTGGAGAATATAAGAGCAGAAACCGAATATAAATATTGGTTCATGGGACATATGCATCTCAATAGAGCAATCAATAATAAAGATATGATTCTGTATGAGCAGATTGTACAGGTATTATAAAATAAAAAAGAAAAGAGGAAACAGTATGGGAATCACATGTAAGTCAATCGGTAAGATGGGAAGTATTATGGCGAAGCTGAATAATGAGCTTGCTAAGGAAAAAGCGGCAGCTAAGAAAGACACAAAGAAGGACGAGAAGAAGGAGAATAAGTAATTATGGAAGAGTTATTAACAATGTTATTAGAAAATCCAGAAGTATTATTAGAGACAGCAAAAACTTATGTCGAAAAGTATAAGCCAGTAGCTTATGGAGTAGCACAGGAATTTGTCAATGTATATAAGGATTATTCCGAAAATACTGAGTACCCTGCAATTGTAGCAAAGGTCAAGAAGAATATGTATGATGCGTTTCTGAATGTTGGTTTTACTGAGGATCAGGCACTGGCTCTTATGATCAATGATAATCTGAAGCTGATGGATAATGTTAAGAGAATTGGCAATAAGAGTAGTTCTGTAAAGAAGGAGAAGTAAATGAATCCAATTATGTTTCCTTTAGTTATTGTGGCAGCAATCATATTATGGTTTTTACTGGCAGCAATTTTTAAACCTGTAGGTGCAATTTTAGAACTTCTTTGGAACGATGTTAAAAAAGCACTTAAAGGTAACGAAAAAGAAAAGAAAGAGGAGAATAAAGAGAATGAGTAAAGGTTTAATTGGTGGAGTAGGTTTAGCAGTATTAATTGCTGGTGGCCTGTTTGTAGGAATTAAGTGTACAGAGAAAATTCCAGCTGGATATATCGGCGTAGTTTACAATGGGCTATCGGGCGGGGTCGATGGAGAAGTTATTACACAGGGATGGCATTTAGTTGCACCTACCAAGAAAGTGACCACATATTCTATTGGTATTGAACAGTCTTATCTTACATCAGAAGAAAAAGGTGATTCCCCAGCGGACGAAAGTTTCTCTACTCCAACATCTGATGGTAAGTCATTAAAAGTTGATCTTGAATTTTCATATAAGTTTGATCAGGAAAAGATTGCAGATACATTTATTATGTTTAAAGGACAGCCTGGAAAAACAGTTAAGGATACATTCATTAAGCCTAAGATGAGAGCTTGGACACAGGAAGTAACTGCTAAGTATCCCGTAACTGATGTATTTGGTGATAAGCGTCAGGAACTGAACGAAGCACTTGATGTATATTTAAAGCAGAAATTTGAGCCTTATGGAATTGTCATTGACACAGTAAACTTTACCAATATTTCCACAGATTCTGAAACATCTGCTGCAATTCAGAAGAAAGTAACTGCACAGCAGGAATTAGAACTGGCTAATATTGAAGCAAAGACAGCAAAGGTACAGGCCGATAAGGATAAGGAAGTTGCTCTTATTGCAGCAGAACAGGAAAAAGAAAAGGCTTCTATTGTTGCAGAGCAGAAAAAGATTCAGGCAGAAGGTGAAGCTGAAGCTATGAGAATTAAATCTGAGGCAGAAGCAACTGCTAATGCTAAGATTGCAGCATCTCTTACTCCTGAACTGATTGAAAAGCAGAAAATCGAGAAGTGGAAAGGTGAAGTTCCACAGGTTCAGGGTAATGCTACTCCAATCGTAAATATGCAGTAGTAGTGAGGTGTTGACATTGTTATTTGGTTTAGTCGGTGCAGTTATTGTATTTTGTATTAGTGTCGCATAGCACTTATAGTTTTATTTGGAGTTTTCTATTTGGCACTACGAATTTCTACATATATTGGAAAAGTTTATTATTTGTTTTCTCAAAAAGAGAATAAATTAAACGACCTTTATGAAGAATTGTTTGAAAATTGAAACCACATGCTATAAGGATGATACTTTTGAATTTAATAAAGAATTGAGCCTAGTCAAGAAAAGATTAATTGTAAAATATTTTGATAATTAGGTTAAGTCGATTGCAAAGGCGATATAAGGATAAAGCGGAGGAATTTTATGACAAGAACATATTGTGATGTATGTAACAAAGAAACAAATTCGGTAACAGAATATATGTTACCAAAGCGAGTGCAAAGATATGCGACAGACAAGGCTGGTAATAAAATAATGCCATTCGGAGAAACTGTTGAACCAGTAAAAAGGGAGTTGTGTCCAAGATGCTCTCGTTTATTGAATGTGTTTGTAGATGGTTATTTAGCAGCTTTGAGTACAGAAAATGACAAATACACAATTCAATTTAATCTTATTCGTGGAAGAAAATAATAGTATATAGAAAGTATTTTGAAAGAGTAATCAATCAGATAGTTACTATATGTTAATAGATTGTATACATAAGGTTTACGCAAAGCAAGGAGAAGATAATAGATTGAACAGTAGCATTTTTGTTCCTAAAACGATAAATATTGGATATCAAAATCGTTCAGGAACTTATACAGGAAAACTTGCCTATGTTATTTACTATGATGAAAAAGGCAAACTGCGAAAAGAAGCATCATGGAATAGTTGGCGTGACGATAAAATTCCGAATGATGAATTTGATAATGTCCCAACAGAAGGATTTGTACTAAATAAGAAAGCTGGTGATTACTCTACAGGATGGGATTACCGACATGCTTATTGTAGAGTATATGATCCAAGAGGATTTGAGTTTGAAATTACCATTGAAAATTTATTGTACATTCTTGAAAATGCGAATTGTATCAAGGGTAAGGGGCTTGAAGGAGAATTTATATATGGATGGGATGGTAAGGATTTAGTTCTTATGCCAGTTGAGTCACCTGACTATAAGCAAATTAGTGAGTTTAATAAAATTATCCATAACAATGAAACCATTAAAGCAAAAGATTTAATTATCGGTGCTACATATCTTACAAAAGATAATGAGAACTGGATTTATATGGGTAAATTTGAAGCTTTTGACTATTGGGAAGAAACAAGTAAAGGTAAGCATTTTTGGTTTTGGCATAATGGTATTTTTGAACATTATAAATCTTTACCAAAGAATAAATTTATCAAATGTATTGATAACAAATGCAGTGAAAAATATGCAAATATTTACAATAATTTAGAAAGAAACTGTGAGTATTCTCCATACGACAGTTCAAAAAATGAATACAAATATCTCACTTTTGAAGAGTTTGAGAAAAGATCATCTTCTGGTCGTTGGAGCGAAAGACAATTTATAAGTGAATATTACGGTAGAAATAAATATGAGTTTGAGATTTATCCAGAAGACAAAAATAATAACTTATTTATTGTTCGTATGAAAGATAATACGAGTAGGCATGAAGTAACCAATATTTTCCCGACTACATTTAAAATGGTTAAATCAAACCGTTATCCATACAAAGATATTGAAGAAAAGCATATGATTCCAGTTACGATAAAAAAGATTTTTGAAGTGATGAAGCCGATGTATATTCAAAAATATTTAGCAAATGGTAGAGAATATAAAAAGGAGTACGAAATTAAATGAGTAAAAACGATGACAGAATTTTAGAATTAAAGAAACAGATTGAAGTCAAGAAGAAATCAATTTCTGAGAAGAAGATCAGATTTATTCCTGAAACAAATTGCGTTCTTAATATGGATGGAATAACAATTAATCTAAATGTGTGTTCAGATGATGCATTATTATTACTTTTGATTAGATTGAATTCATATTTAATGTCTGCAAAGGATCTTAATATGGCTGATTTTGAAATTTCAGGATATAGTGTGACAGCATGGATTAAAGATATTAAGAGTAAGTTGGAGGTATCTGGTCTGAAGAAAGAAGAGTCTGATTTGAAGAAAATGGAGAGCAAGTTGGACAAGTTGCTTTCTGATGATAAGAAAACAGAGCTGGAAATTGATGAGATTGCTGCTTTATTGAAGTAAAAGAGAGAATAATACTATAAGTAGTATATTTAATAAAAACGTATACTGTATATAGTAGTCAGATAAAACTACTATATACAGTAACAAATTAAACAAGAAATATCGGTTTCATACGAGGAGATGAAAAGGTGTTAGATTTAGCAATTAAACATAAAGAAGAGTTGCAGAAAAAGCTTGTAGATACATGGTTTACAGATAAGTATAAATTTGTACATGCAAATACATATTGTGAAGAAGAAAAAATTGAAGGTAATACATGGAATAAACATCAGTTTGTATCTGTTGATAAAGACGGAAATGTAATTGGCTATATAAGATATAATGTGTCTCGTCAAGATAATAGTTGTAATGGATTGTGCATTTACAATTTTTCAGATAACAAGACGACATTCGGGATGGATCTTGGTCGTGCATTACAGGATATTTTCGACAAGTTTAAATTTCGCAAACTTACATTTTGTGTTGTAATTGGAAATCCAATTGAAAAGTCGTATGACAAAATGATTAAAAAATACAATGGAAGAATTATTGGAACCTGGCGTAAGGAATTTAAGTGCTATGACGGAGAATATTATGATAAGAAATCGTATGAGATATTAAGAGAAGATTACTTAGAAAGTAAAAAGTCGCAGTAAAATTTGATTTCTTATGAAGAGGTAAATCTTGGAGAAAGTAATTAAATATAGAGAATATATTGATAGATTAGTATTTGTTGGCGGAGAGTAAATATAGAGGAAAATATACATATGAGCAACTTAAAAGAAAAACTAACAAAAGGTGGAGTAACAGCAGTTATTGTTATTACAATTTTTGCATTATGTTATGGGCTTAGTTGGATTATTACATGTGGAATTATTAAACTTATTACAATGTGCTTTGGATTAACATTTAAGTGGTCTATTGCAACTGGTATTTGGCTAATTATCTGCATTTTAAGATCAATTTTCAATATAACAGTGAAGAAATAGAGCCGAATAAAACTGACATTTCTTGAGGAGATAAAATTTGAAAATATGTGTAACAGGTCACAGACCAAATAAATTATATGGATATAATCTATCTGACCCACGTTAGCAGAGATTAAAAGAGCAGTTCAAATCAATTTTAAAAGAGAATAATTATGAGGAAGCAATTACAGGAATGGCTCTTGGAGTTGATACTGTGTTTGCATTTGCAGTATTAGAATTAAAAAATGAAGGATATGATATTAGGCTGCATTGTGCAATCCCTTGTAAAAATCATTCCTGTAAGTGGATTAAAGAAAGTGTTGAACAATACAATTACATTCTTTTTAAAGCAGATATCGTCAAGCTGGTATCTGATGAAGAATATAAGCCTTGGTTAATGCAAAAAAGAAATGAGTATATGGTTGATTTAGCTGATAAAGTTATTGCAGTTTGGGATGGTTCAAAAGGTGGAACAGCAAATTGTGTAAAATATGCTAAGAAGGTTGGTAAAGAAATCATCAGAATTGAACCATAGAAAGAGAATATATAGTTGGAGGCTCTTATGAAAATGTATAGAGTTGTTAAAATAGTTGCTTATGGAGCATGGGGTGATGTTCAGTATGGAGATACCATTAAAATATTTTCAACCAGAGGAGAAGCAGAAAGATATTTAGATGACAATTATCAAGGTTGGAGAGAAGATTCGTGGCGGTCAGTTTCTATTAAAGAAGAAAACATCGAGGAGGAAGAATAAATGGAATTATAAGAAGAGGTAAATAAGTCACTAACGTTATCAAAGGTGGAACAGATGCATGATTTTAAAGGTTGGAGCCATAAACTTCCTGCTTTTTACTTTGATAGAGAATGAGATGTAAAAATTATTCCACCATTTGCAGGTGCGATTATCAGATTTGTAATTGATTATAATGGAAAACATGTATCAGTATATTTTGATGCATATTCAGAACTTAGATGGGTGTATGATGAAGATGAACAGCCAATTCCATATTTTGAATATTATGATGGTGAAGATGCTCATAGATATTATCTTGATGAATCAGAGCAAATGATGACTGATATTAGAAATTTCTTGGATAATTAGTCTTAGCGATTCAGCTAACAAATTCCAAAACAAGATATCTCGAAAATTATATAAAAATTGAGACAAAACAAGAGAATAAATGCGGAAAACATTTGTATGGGTGGAAGAACAGCATACCCTTGGGTTCTTATACTCAAAAACCACTGTTTAACATAGATGTTTATCTTATAGATTTACCTTCTGTGTTCCGCCTGAGAAGGCGTTTAGATAAATTGGTTATTAATAAAAATTATTATATTAGGAGGATTCATTTTATGAATTTCGAAATGACAGGAAAACTGAGTATTTCTAAGGAGACAGAGAAGTTTCATCCATGGAGCGAAAAAACATATCCGTCTGGTTGGGTTCGCAGACAGCTTATGTTTAATGTAACTTGTGGTGATAATCGTCACATGCTTACTGTAACCGCCGGTGCTTTTGAAGATGGACACGGTGATGTGTTTAGTTTTACTAAGGGCAGTGTAGATGAGAACGGTAAGAAAGTAAAAGGTGAATCAATCAGAATCCCATTTAAGGAAAGACTTACTTCTCCGAAACTTGCTGAGATTGCAGAGTTCAAAAAGTTTATCGTAGATCTGGAATTACCTGGTAGAAGATATAAACTTCAGAACATGGTAGATGGTATCCGTGAGGGTAAGGAAGTTACCGATGAACAGCTTAAAGAAGTTGGTCTCACTTCTAAAGAAGAAGCGGATGAAGCTTTAAAGAAGAGTATTAAGAAGAGACATGAGTTCATCTCTGAATGGGATTTTGCAGAATTCATCAAAAAAGTAATTGACAGTGGTAAGTATACAGATAAGAAGTTCTTTATTCGTGGCAATGGTGAATATCAGTATTCTGATTCTAAGCAGCAGGTCTATGAGTCTTATATCCCAAATCGTATTTATTTAGCAGCAGATGATGCAGAAGAGTCTTCAACAGCAACATTCAATATTATCTATGGTGCAGATGCTCTTGATGAGATGAGCGTTGAAGAAAAGGGCAAGTATTATGTGAGTGGTTTCATGATGGAGTATGAGAACAACCGTAAGGCGAATATCCCAGTGCCAGTTACAATTACTATTCCTGTTGATCCAAATGCTGATGACAAGGGTAAGAGAAGAATTGAGTCTCTTAAGCACAAATTCATGGTAGATGACGATACATATAAGGAGTACGGAGTGATCGTCAATATGCTGAACGGTGCTCAGAAGGTAGAGATTACAGAGGACATGCTGACTGAGGATCAGCGAGAAGACTTAGATTGCGGACTGATTACTATGGATGATATTCGAGCTGAATTAGGCGGAAGCGTATATGGAGATAGAGTTAGAGAATATCAGTTCTTAAAACCAGCAAGAGGCTTTACCAAGGGACGTCAGGATACAATCTACACAGCAGAAGACATGGTGATTCGCAGTATTGAAACAGAATCTTCTGATGATGAGAACTTATTTGAAGAAGAAAATGCAACTGACGATGACGAGCTGTAAGAGACTGGGCTTTAGCCCTTTCTCTTATAAAACAAAATAAACATGAATTTAAAGGAGAATATACATATGGCATTTGGAAAGAGAAGTAAGATCAGTGATAACTTATACGATTATTCTATCATGATTTGTGGTGAATCTGGTGTTGGTAAGACAACCGTAATCAGTGAACTTTGTGAAAAAGAATTTGGTCCTGATGGATATTTATTACTGAATACAGGCGATGAAGAAGGTGTTTCTGCTATTGATGGTGTTACATACGAAGATGTCCCAACATATAAGAAATTCGTTGAAATTTGCAATGACATTGTAAAAAATAAAAACACCGGATATCCAGATTTAAGAGTAGTTATTGTAGATACACTTGATCAGCTCATTGCTTGTACAGAAACTCAGGCGATTGTAGATTGGAACAAAGAAAATCTTGGCAATAAGAATTTTAAACCCGCAAAGACTTTAAACAGTGTTCAGGGTGGATTTGGTGCAGGTTATGATGTTGTATTTGATATGATTTATGACAAAGTAAGAGCATTAGGTAAGGTTGGTGTGAAAGTTTGGTACACCTGTCACTCAAAAACAAAAGACATTATTGATCCTGTAACAAGTGCAGCGTATACAACACTGACATCTAATATGGCTCAGAGATATTTCAATGATTTTAAGACAAAAGTTCATGTTGTTGGTGTTGCTTGCGTAGACAGATCTATTGAAGCTGAAGGTACTGGTAGAACCAATATCATTAACCACAAAGAAATTACTGTAAATAAGGTAAAAGACGAGAAGAGAAAGATTGTATTTAGAGACGATTCATATAGTGTAGATAGTAAGTCCAGATTTGCTGGTATTGTTAATGAAATTCCTCTTGATGCAGATGCTCTTCGTACAGCATTAAAAGATGCCATTAAGAATTCTAAGAAAAATGAATTCACATCTAAAAATTCTAAGTCATCCGCTCCCGTAAAAGAAACTCCAACAGCAACTCCAGAACCAGATTATATGGACGAAGAACTTCCATTCGATGAGGAAGAGAAGGAAGATATTGACGATACTGTAGATGAAACAAAAGATTATCCAGAAGACCTTGCAGATACAATTCGTACTATGTTTAAGGAATGTACTGATAAGGACGTAAAGGCTAACGTTAAGAAAGTAATTACTGAGTACGGTAAGTTAAATGACGTAGACGAAGAAGGACTTAAGAAAATTTATGACATGATGAAAGGATGATCATCTTGCTAGTCAAGTGCAAAGCCTGTGGGCAAAAGATTGACAGGAATGATGCATTCAAAGTGGTAGTGGGCGGTAAAAACGCCTACTACTGCAATGAAGAAGAATACCTGGCTATTTTAAAAGAACGCGAAGACAAGAAAATGATGTATGACCTGATTAATCAGATTTTTGGTTATACGATTGTAAATACAGCATTATACAAAGAAATTAATCCATTGGTAGAGACATACGGCTACACAATGATTTCTTCATATCTAAAAGAAAATTTCGATTATCTCTATGATGTAATCCATCGCCTTACCAGTAAAGAATATGGAAAGATTAGATATTTCTCAACTATTTTATGCAACAGACTTCATGACTATTCAGAGAATATTGTAATAGAAGAACATAAGAAGACTGTAGAAGTACCTGTTGATATAGAAGAAGTTCGTTATAGAAGAAAGAAGAAAAAACGTAGCCTGGAACAGATAGAACAGGAAATTGGAGACTAATATGGCTGAGTTTATTACAGGTGTAAAAGAAAAATATCCAGCGGCGCTTCTAAAAGGAAGAATTGAGGCAGAGGGCAATGTTATCAGTTGCTTCTTCAAAGATATGTTGCTTTTGGACGATACGACCTTCGAACAAAAGGATTTTATCACAGCAGACGGACTTTTCTATTTTTCTATGCTCAAAAATCTGCGTAAAAAGGGCTTTTATTCTCTGGATGAAATCACGATTTTATCCAATATGAATGAGGACGTTATTGGGCGTTATGAGGACTGTGGAGGCTGGGAAGCCATTCAACACCAAATAGATATCATAAATGCCCAAAATTTCGATACATACATAGATATCCTCTATAGAGAGAATATACTCCTACATATGCATGATGATGGATTTAATCTTCTTAAAGAGATCATGGTAAATGACAAGCCGGTGGTGCCGCTAAAATTGTTTCGGAAGATGACAGCAGAAGAGGTAACGGACTGGTACGATGCAAGAATTAATTCTTACGGCACAGGATATTCCAGCAAGATTCTTGAAGAAGAAGAAATCGACTTTGATGACGAGTTTATTGAGTCATGTGCAGAAGGTGAGGAGAATGGTGTCCCATTTGATATTGCTGGCTATGATGTGAATGGTGAAGAGATCAACTGTTTCCCGTTTTTGTCTGGGCAGACAATGGGGCTGTTGGAAGGTACATTTAGTATGATGGGGGGATATAGTAGCTGTGGAAAGAGTAGCTGGTATGTCACAATCATTATGGCACTTCTTCATTATGATAGAAAAATTTTAATCATCTCTAATGAGGAAAATGTAAAAAAATTTAAAATCAAATTCATGGTTTGGCTCCTTGGAAAACATAATAGATATTTTAAGCTTACTAAAAAGAAAATGACTGCTGGAAATATTTCGAAAGAAGATCGAGAGCAGCTTTCCTCTGTTCAAAAGTTTTGGCGAGAAAATTATAAAGGTAAAGTTAAATTTATCGCAATTGATGATGCGAATATGAGTGTCGTAAAAAAGAAGATTAGAGAAAATGTTCTTAGGTATGGTTATGATACTGTACTATATGATACTTTTAAAATGCAAGAAGCAGACATGTCAAATGCAAGACAAGACTTAGCTTTAATTCGGGACAGTAGAGATTTACATAAATTGGCAAAGAAATATAATTTGATTATGCTTGCATCCGTGCAACTTTCTGAATCTACTAGAGGTCAATTATTTCTTTCATCTATGAACACTTCGAACTCCCGTCAATTAAAAGAAATTTTGGAGAATTATTTCTTGATGAGAAATATGTATCCAGAAGAATTCGATGAAAAAAGTAAATATTATTGCCGTCCATTTAGACTAAAGAAGATTAATGATAAGTGGATTGAAGAAGAATATAAAGTTGATCCAAATGGAGTATACAGATGTCTTTTTGTTGAGAAAGCACGAAACGGTGCAAACTCTCAGGATAACGGAAAAGCATATATTTTAAAATATGACGGTGATCACTCTATTTTTAGAGAAATTGCGCAATGTTATCCAAAACATGGAGAAATAAGATAATGGGAGCAAGAATAGATGAAACAAAATTAATCGGAGAGGTTTATGATCGATTAAAAATTGTAAAAACATATCGCGAAGGAAAACATATTATGTGTGATTGTGACTGCGTATGTGGCGGTCACAAATCTCATATAAGATATTCAGCCTTAAAAGATGGATCTACAAGGTCATGTGGATGTCTTCAAAAAGAAATTGTTAGAGGCTTGATGACAAAATATGATTTAGATGACTTGATTGGCGAGGAATATGGAGACTTAACAATTATAGATGCTTGTAGAAAGACGAATAAATCATTAATTTACTGTAACTGTCTTTGCAAATGCGGGAAAATTGCAAAAAACATCCAATATAGTGCGTTGAAAAATGGGACAACTAAATCATGCGGATGTCTTCATGATAGATTATCAGCAGAACGTCTGTCAAAACAACGAAAAAAGTATAACAAGTATCAAATAGGGAATGGGTATATGATAGGTATTTGTTATGATAATTCAAAATTCATTTTTGATACTGAGGATTATGACAAAGTAAAAGAATATTGTTGGAGAAAAGACACTAACGGGTATGTAGTAGCCTATGATCCATATACTAGAAAAACTGTTTGGCTTCATAGAGTAGTGATGAATTGTCCAGATGGGTACGAAGTAGATCATATCCATCATGTAGTTGATGATAATAGAAAATCTGAACTTCGAATTTGTAAATTACAGGAAAATGCATTAAATAAAATGACTCCTTCTCATAATACATCTGGTCATAAGAATGTTCAGAAAAAGGGAGATAAATGGTATGTTGTTATTAAGAAAAAATATATTGGTCGCTTTGAGTCATTTGAAGAAGCTTGTAGGATAGAAGAAGAAACTGAAAAACAAATGTACGGTGAATATAGCGTATATAGTAATTAGAAATAAAATAACAACTTGGTGGTGATATATGTTAGAAGATATTAAAAAAGAACTGTTAAAAGATCCAGAAAAAATAAAGGACGTTTTAGAGCATTATGGATACTGTAACATAGTAATAAGACCTACATATATGCAATTCGGAAGAGATGAACAATCTTCTAAAAAGAGTATTACTATAAAGCTAGAAAACAATAATTGGCTTTATGTTCATGATTATGCCAGAAATATTCAGGCGGATATCTTCTCATATATCACCACTCAACGTCATGTAGAATTTGTCGATGTACTAAACGAAGTAAAGAAAGTTCTTAATATCACCGATTACTCAGATTATTTTGATAGAAGAGGAATTTTTGGCGGATTTTATGAGAAGATACGAAAACGAATTATAAGTAAATCAAAGATATACGATGAAGCAGTTTTAAATTCTTTTGCTTTTAATGGCAATCTAAGATTTCTAAAAGATCATATTTCACTATCAACCCAACGATATTTTGGCATTAGATACGATATTGAATCACAAGGAATTGTTATTCCAATAAGAAATGAATATGGTGAATTGATTGGAGCAAAAGAGCGCTTTAATTATGATATTCCAGATGGTGAGATGAAGTATTTTTATTCTTATCCTGGTAGATGCAGCACCACTTTATTTGGATATGCGCAAAATTATCCGTATCTTGTAGGGAATACGATTCTTATAGGAGAGGCAGAGAAGTTTGTTCTTCAATGTCATTCATACGGTTATAGGAATGCGGTGGCACTAATGAGTGGTAGTTTAAGTTCTCAGCAAGCAAAGTTATTAGTTGAGCTGCATCCACGGCAAGTTATCTTTATGCATGATCAGGGATATGAATATGAAAACATTAAAAAGAATATGGACATTTTACGTCATTATTCCAGATTTTCAGAATTTGAAATTGGATATTGGGATTGGACAAAATCATATTATGCTCCAAAAGTTTCTCCTACAGATATGGGGAAAGAAAAATTTGAGTACATATTAGAAAACGAAATTACAGTGACAGGAGATATGGATGAAGAAGAACTATAATATTTTAAATGATTGTAGAGGAATGGATGAAGAAGAGGTATTTGAGACAATTCTTGAGCAGAGAGGTATTACAGACCCTGATTATTTCTTTAATCCTACAGAAGATGATCTATTGCCGTTAGATTCGATGTATCGAATTGAAGAGGCAGCGCAAAGAGTAATTAAAGCATTCCGTGATAATGAACTGATTGGAATATTGTTCGATACAGATACTGATGGTGTGGGATCTGGTGCAATTATGACACGTTATTCAAGGAATTATACGAATAATATCCAGACGTTTATTGATCAGGGGAAGCAGCATGGTCTTATAGGTCAGAATCTACAGCAATTTATAGAATTGGATTTACTTATTATCGTAGATAGTTTGGATAAGGATGTATCACAATACAGGAAATTAAAAGAAGCTGGTGTTGATATCATTATCCTAGATCACCATGCAATTAAAGAATCTGAGCCATATGATGAGTATTCTATCTTGGTATCATCTCAGAGGCATTATGGAAACCCACAGTTATCAGGAGCAGGCGTAGTATGGAAGTTCTGTAAATACTTAGACTTTTTCAATCATACATCTTATGCAGATGAATTAGTAGATCTTGGAGCTGTAGGTCTCGTAGGCGATATGATGGATATGACTGTTATGGAAAATCGATATATTGTATCGAAAGGTCTTGAGAAGATTCGAACTATTGCAATTAAGAAGATTGTTGGCAGTTTTGAATTTAATTCCACAGCTATTGCTTTTAGTATTGCACCGTTAATCAATGCAGCAAACCGTATGGGTAGAAATGAAATTGCTATGGCTGCATTTCTGACGGATGATAATAAAGAAGCATTAGCTTATGTGAAACAGCTAAAGCAATGTAAAACTGATCAGGATGAAGAAGTAAAGAGACTACTACCAGATGTATTAGAGCAATGTGAGAAACAGTCAAATAATAAAATAATTACAGTTTTTATTGATACTCCATATGGAATCTCAGGATTATTAGGCAATAAACTTCTTGAAAAGTATCAACGTCCTATCTTGGTTTTAAAGGATGCTGGAAGTATTTATGCCGGTTCTATGCGGGCAATAGGAGTCGATGATTTTAGAGCGATTTGTAATGAAAGTGGACTGGCACAAGTAGATGGCCATGAACTTGCCGCCGGTATTCAAATCAGAAAAGAAAATCTTGAAAAATTCTTGTCTTATATCGAGACACATCTTCCAGAATTTAAAGAACCAGTTATTAATGTAGATATTCAGTTAGACGTAACCGATGTTACCAGGCGTTTAGTAGAGAATATTAAGAAGATAGATTATATTTCTGGTACAAATTTTAAGCCTGTACGTGCATTTATTGATGGCATTAATGAGTATGAAATCGGAAATATGAGTGATTATGAGCATCTTACTATTAAGCCAAATGATTTCCTTCTGATTATCAAATGGAATTTTGATGGATCATTTGATGAGATGGAAGAACACGCAATGATGAATGACGAACTGGAAGTAGTGTGTGGGCTTGATAGTGGATTTTTGGGTAGGAAGTTTGTGTTAAAAGCAGTATGTGATGAGATTGGGGAGGCTGATTAGTATTTTTGATCTTGATTTAGTAAAAAAAATCATTCCAACATTAAAATTTAAGTTTCCATATTCAGCAGAAGATTATGCAAAGAATTTATATCTTGAGAATTATCATTGCCATAAAGATTTTAGCAATACGTCAACACCAGATTGTGCTGAATTTATTGAGAATTATGCAAAGAGAATAAAAGAATTTAATACAAAATGTCTGTATTCAGGAGAACACGGGTCTCAGGGCAACCAATTCCAAGTATATAAAGTAGCAGAAGCAGAACATTTAAAATATATTCATTCAACTGAAGCTTATTGGGTAAAAGATAGAAAAGAAAAAGATCGTGCGAATTGCCATATGATTATAGCTGCGAAAAATGCGGAAGGTCGTGAGGATATTAATTTTGCTTTATCTATGGCAAACATCGATGGTTATTATTATAAACCCAGGATAGATTTAGAGTTATTATTTAATATTCCAAAAGATAATGTAATCGTCACATCTGCATGCATCGCAGGTTGGAATTATGGTGATGCAGAAAAAATTTGGTTAAAAGTTCATCAGTATTTTGGAGATAATTTCTTTTTAGAACTCCAATATCATGACACTGATATACAGAAGGAATTAAACAAAAAAATTATTAGAATTGCAAAAGAAAATGATATTCAAATTATTTGTGGTCTTGATAGTCATTATATTTCAGAAGAAAATTCAGTAAAACGTGATCAGATTCTTAAATACAAAAATATTACATATCCAGAAGAAACAGGTTGGTACATGGATTATCCTGATACAAAGACAGTAATTAAAAGATTTAAAAAACAAGGAATTTTGACGGATGAGGAAATTCTGATTGCAATTATGAATACAAATGTTTTTGTATCTGAGTGTGAGGATATTATTTTTGATAAAAAGTTCAAAATACCAAGTGTCCACAAGGATAAAACATATGATGAAAAATGTAATATCTATAAAAATATTTTAAATAAAGCTTATTCTAAAGAAAAAGAGAAGTCAAAAGAAAAAGCCGATGGTGCCAGATATGAAGCAAAACAAGTAATGGAAGCAGGTGTTGTCGATTATTTCTTAACAAGTAAAGCTATCGTTGATGATGCTGTAAATAATGAAGGAGGTATTTTAACAACTACATCCAGAGGTAGTGCTGCTTCATTTATTACAAATAAACTATTGGGTCTTACTACTGTGGATCGATTTAATGCAGATATCCCTATTTATCCTGAACGTTTCTTGACAAAAGAACGTGTATTGGCAGGCCAAATGCCGGATATTGACCTGAACGTTGCGACCCAAGAACCATTTGTAAAAGCATCTAGGAAACTTCTTGGTGAATATGGCTGTTATCCATTAATGGCAATTGAAAAATTAAAAGAAAAAGCTGCATGGCAACTATATGCTGGTGCAAATGATGTAAAACCAGAAGATGCGAATAAAATTTCAAAATATCTGGATGAATATAATAAAGCATTAAAATATGCAGACGATGAAGAAAAAGAGAATATTAATGTAGAAGATTATATTCCTTCTGAGTATATCAATTTATTCCGACAAAGTAATGAATATCAAGGAATCACTATTAATTTGAAAGTTCATGCATGTGGTCACTTTATTTTTGATGGAGATATCCGTAGAGAAGTAGGTCTAATCAGTGCAGTTTCTGAAACTACTGGAAAGAGAACAATTTGCGCTGCTATTGAGGGCGGATATTTAGATGAATTTGGGTATGTTAAAGAGGATTTTCTTATCGTAGATAGCGTTTATTTAACATATAAATTTTTTCATGCAATTGGAATGGAAGTTCCTACTTTTGATGAATTAAGACATATGATAGATGGAGATAAAAAAACTTGGGATATTTATGAAAAGGGTATCACTTGTTGTATAAATCAATGTGAAAAAGAAGCGACTACGAATCGTGTAAAAAAATACAAGCCCCAAAATCTTGCAGAGTTAAGTAGTTTTATTGCTGCAATTCGTCCAGGATTTGCTTCATTACTTAATACATTTTTAAATCGAGAGCCATATACTACAGGTGAAAAAAAGATTGATGAATTATTATCTGATACCGCACATTTTATGATTTACCAGGAATCAATTATGAAGGTTTTATCTTTTCTACACCTTAAAATGGGCGAAACTTATGGGGTAATTAAATCTATCTCCAAAAAGAAATTAAAAGGTGAAAAGAAAGAGCATCTTTTAACAGAATTAAATCATTCTTGGGCAGAAGAATTCAATAATACCAATAATTTTAAAAATGTATGGAATGTAATAGAGGATTCTTCTCGATATGCATTTAATTCCCCCCATGCTTATTCAATGGGCGGTGACTCTGCATATCAAGCATGGTTTAAGGCACATCATACAAAAACCTTTTATGAAGAAGCAATCCGACATTATCAGTTAAAAAATAAAAAAGATAAGATTGACGCATTAGTAAAAGAAGCAATTAAATTTTGGGGATATAAATTAGGTGACTATGAGTTTGGAACAGATAATAGAAAAGTAAACATCAATGAAGAGAATAAAATTATATATCCTAATTTATCCAGTATAAAAGGGTTTGGAGAAGGTGTAGCAGAAACTTTGTATCGGTTAGGTAATGAAAAATATAATACATTTATTGATGTTATTACAGCTTTGTTATCCAATTCTATTAGTAAGACAATTGTAGATAAATTGATTCGAATAAATTATTTCAAGAAATATGGAGATATTAATACACTTTTATCTATTATGTCATATTATGATTTATTGTATGGAATTAAGCAAATTTCAAAAGAAAAGGCAGAGAAAAACAATATATCTTTAGCAGTTCTGAAAGAGTATGGTCATGAAACAGAAAAACAGTTTAATAAAGTTGATTCTATAGGACTTTTAAATTATTTAATTTCTCAAATTCCATTCAAAGAGCTGACATTAAAAGAAACGTTAGATAATCAAAGAGAGATTCTTGGAATTGTCAATATTGTAGTTCCAACTATGAACAAAAGAATTTATTATGTTTCCGAACTGGATGTAAAAAAATTAATTGTAAATATTTCCCTCTATGAAATCTATAGCGGTAAAACACGTACAGTCAAGATGTGGACAAGCGCATATAACCGTGATCCATTCAGCGAAGGTTCGATTCTTTATATAACATCCCTTGAAAAGAAAAATAAAAAAGAACCAACAGGCGAGGTTAATCCTAAAACTGGCAAGAAGATTTATAAGGAAGTTCCAGATAAATTCGAATATTGGCTTGGAAAATTTGTAGTTAAAAATGATGTAGAGGACGGTGAGGAAGATGATCAATAATTTCAAATATACAGATAAGGAGATGGAAGAGTTAATCTCTTCCATCACTATCCTTATCGATACACGCGAAAAGCAAGCGAATCATATCACAGATTATTTCGACAGAAAAGAAATCAAATATAAAAAGAAAGCACTTAATTATGGAGACTATAGCTTCATGCTGCCAGCTAATGAAAAGCTATCTATCCCAAGAGATTTATACTTTGATAAACAGGTAGTAGTGGAACGAAAAGCCAGTTTGGAAGAAATCAGCGGCAATTTAACACAGGGTAGGGATCGATTTGAAAAAGAATTATGCCTTGCTCCGCCTATAAAAGTGTTATTGATTGAGAATGCCAATTATTCAGACATAGCAACTGGTAATTATAACACACAATATAATAAGAAGTCATTTTGGGCATCTATACATAGTTTTTGGTTTAAATACAATATTCCAGTTATGTTTATGCCAGATCATCAGTATTCAGGATTGTTCATCAGAGGATATTTTGAATATTACTTAAAGAATTATTTACGTTAAGAGAATAATACTATAGGAGGTACAAAGCAATGAGATTTATTTCAAGATTATTAACTCGCAATTTCACTAAAATTCCATTATTATGGATCGGTTTTAATCTACAGAAGTTCCGTAAAGATGGTCCAAAAGATTCTTGCTATTGTGAGCTGCATCCTGAGCTTCAGGATGATAAGCATATTATCACGACTATGAATGAATTATGCGACTATATTCAAGAGAACTATGATATGGAGAAGATTGTATGACAGTAGAAGAAGCGATTTGGATTTTATACCCTAAAACATCTGCAGGTGTGATTTATCAGATGAGAGAAGACGGATTATCAGATAACGAAGTTATGAGCAAAATCAATGAAGCATGTGTACTCGCATGTGAGATTATGAAGAAATATTTGGAGGACAATAATGCCAGTTAAAACAGAAGGTAGAAGTTCATTTTGCATGTTCAACGCTGAAACTAATGAAAAGCTTGGAGAAGCTAACGATGTTAAGAGTATAGATCTTACAATCAATCAAAAAGATACTGTGAATTTTAAAGGTGAACTTATGAATCGAGGGAAAAGAGGGACATGTGCTCTTAATTTCGAAAAACCGTTAGATACAGATGAACTTTGTAAAATACTTGGCCTTGATGAAGCAAAAATGCCAGATAAGTATGATATTCAGGTTTCTAAAGTTGTTCAGTGTAGAAGACATAAAAAGAAGAGAATAAACAAAAAGTGGAGAAAGAAATATGGATACAAACAGACTTATGTTACTATGAAAGGCTGGAAAATGCGTAGCAACTGTAATGGAGAAGTTGAATTTATAAAAGATGGAGAATAGATCAGTTACGGTTAATGGTGATGCAGAAATGATTAGTTGTGGAGGTTCTTGCAATGTATCAGGATGTGTTGGTGATATTAATGCCGGAGGTTCTGTATCATGTGGAAATGTTACGGGAGATATTGATGCTGGCGGAAGTGTAAATTGCAAAAACAGGAGAATAAATAAATGAAAATCAAAAATATTAAAGATGTAGAAGCCTTTCTGGCAACAGTAGATAAGTGTAGTGGAGATGTGATCTTGACATCGGTATATGGAGACAAACTTAATCTCAAGTCTAAGCTGACGCAATACATTGCGATTGCAAAGCTGCTAGGAGAACATGGTGAAGAGTTGGAGCTGTGGTGTTCTGATAAGAACGATGAGAGTAAATTCTTTGAGATGTTTAGTGAACATCCTGAAATGGTATAGGAGAATGTTTATATGGTGTACGGAGTTTTTAGTGGCTGTTATAGCGATTGGAGTGTACATGGCTACTTCAATAGTAAGGAAGATGCAGATAAATATTGTTGTGTATGTAATAAGAATGGTGAATACGATAATTACTATGTTAAACCATTAGAAAACCTTGAAAATGAGATTGATTTATCTTCAATTTCTCTCAAATATGAATATTGTATTGTTTTTACAAAAAGAAATTCAATGAAAAATGGTATAAAAAGTGTTCCACAATATTCTTCTTGTGAATTGGATTATCAATGTTATACAGGAGATGAATTTCGTTACAACAAAATAGAATATTACGATCCAAACACAACAAGAATTTGTGTTAATATCGATTCTGATGATTATAATTTAGCTCAAAAAATTGCTCAGGATTATTTTGCTCAATTACGTTCATACGGAGATGGAGAAGTTTTAAAAAAGAATGTTGATTTAATGAACGATGCTTTTAAGGCCCCTTATCTTGAAAAGAAACGCTTAGAAGAAGAGGCTAAATTAAAAGAAAAAGAATTGGAAGAACTTGCAAGATTAAAAGAGAAGTATGAGAAATAGGGAGAATAATTATGGAGCGTAAATTTGATTTTGTGATTCATGATGATGCTTTTAGCAGAGATATACTTCGTTTCTATCCTAGAAGATCACATGTACATGGATATACTGATGAACCACCAACAAGTTGGAAAGCTGTATATAAAGTATATTATTCTTGGGCGGTGATTCGACATTACTACTATAATGGTGAAATTGAACCAGAAAGTGGTGAGAAGCTTTTTGATATGCCAATGGACGAATGTAGTGAACTTCCTGAGTTATCCGAGATAATCAAGCATGTAGTTTTAACAGGTGAACCGTTTGATAGTTTTACAGTTGGACAACCTGCAGGCGAGTGGTGTATTAAAAAAGAAAAATGTCATAATATCTTTAATGATAGTGAAAACATTTTTTATGAATTTCAGGTATTTAATAATCTAACTAATCAAGGATATAGGTTTTGTTTTAATGAAATTGAAGCATTAGAGTTCTGTGATTGGCTAGATGCGGTAAATCAATACATGCTAGAACATAGTGAGGGCATCTGATATGATGTGGTATGCAGAAATCAAAAGGAATAACTGGCATTTAATCCGTGGATGGGATGCTATTGTATGGTACAGGCAATATCTTCGGAATAAATGGTGGGAATCTCTTACCGATGAAGAGAAGAAAAAGTATGAAGCTGAAATAGAACGGGAGTTCCAAAAAATTTACAGATTAAAGAATGCTTGTCTGTCATATATAAACAGAGTATGTAATGAGCGATTGGATTTAATTAAGGAAATTAATGGTATTTAAAGGAGTATAAATGAGTACAAAAGACAATACATACACAAACATTGAAAAGCGATTATATTTTTTATCAGACGATGTAGATAATTCTTCTATTGGACAACTTACGTGGAGTATTTTATATCAAATTGCAGAAGATAATGAAAAAGATAAGAAAGAAAAGGATTATAAGAGAGAACCGATTAAACTCTATATCAATTCATATGGCGGTGCTGTTTATGATATGTGGGGTTTAATTGATGTAATCCAGAATAGTAAGACTCCTGTTTATACATATTGCACTGGATACGCAATGAGTGCAGCTTTTAAGATTTTTCTTGCTGGGCATAAAAGATATTGTTATAAACATTCTACATTTATGTATCATCAAATGCATTATTATAGTAGTGGAAAATATCAAGATCATGTTGAAGACAGAACCGAAAAAGATTTAATGAACAAAGAAATTGAAGAATATGTAATCGAAAGAACCAAACTTACCAAAGAGGATATCGATGATATTCGTGAAAAGAAAAAAGATTTTTATATTCATTCATGCGATGCGTTCAAATATGGAATTGTAGATGAAATTTTGTAGGGAGGTACGTTTATGCCAACACTTTATACAGCATTTATAGAAGATAGGACAATTACAAATGGAGCGGATTTTTTGAAACTTTGTACAAGAAATTTTGGAATTGCATCTGATATAAGAGATGAACCACTTCCAATTTTACCACCAATTCATTTTGAACCAGATCCGTATTATGAACAGACATATAAAAGAGCAGTGGAAAGAAATAATAAAGTTCAACATATGACTTTTGAGGAAGCAAAACAGGAGATAATCGAAAAGTGTAAATCTGAAGCCGAATCTTCCAGAATATATTATGAAGATTGTATTGAAAATAATCATAAGTATTTAAAAATTAAAAAAGAAGTTTTGAATTGGATACCGCCCACTAAAGAACATGAAAATATTAAAAAATTTGCTTTAGAGCAGATCGATACTTGCATCACGTCAGAAAAAGATCTTCGTAGATATAATCTTGATGCAGATCTAAAAGATGCGGGATTGTACTGTACCGATAAAGAAGTACAAGAGTATTTAGATGATAAAAAGCAATACGAAAAAGATAATGTAAAAAGTGCGTATCAACGTTGGCAGGAAGCTATCAAAGATGCTGAAATGAAGAATCTTTGGATGAGGCAATTTCTGGATAGTTTAGGAACGATTTCTAATGAAATGTCCGTTTCAGAAGAAGGTGAATAAATGGGTCTAATTGTATTATTTGTTATGGTACATATCATAGGAGCTATTATTGCTATTATTATTCATTGTAAAAACGGCACAATGGAAGCTGCAAGCAAATATGGTGATGGAATTAGACTTGCAAAACCATCAGATGTTATCTTTATAGATTGTGCGTCACAGGAAGTTTTATGGTTGATGAAGGCAGTAGATAATATAGATTATTATATAAACAGAAAATTTGAAGAGTATTTTATGGATAATTGTGAGAGGTGAGATATGTATTTTTTCGAAGATTGTTTAGTTTGGTTGAGATCTGCTATGGAACATAGAATGGGCGCATATAATGTATCATTTTTGGAAGAAACTAATATGCATGATATGGCTATTACAATGTCCGCTGTACCTGCATATGCGTTACCAAAAAAGTTCACAGTAGGAGATATTGTTACATTAGGTGATATGTGTGGAAGATATACTTATCAAAGAACAGTCGCCATAAGAATATTTAAGAAAAATCTTGATGAAAAATATAAGATTATTGATGTAGAATATGCAAATTTCCCACGATGGCAATTTTGGAATAAGAACAAATATCCATTTGTATATTGGGTAGAAAGGGTAAATGATGTTTTATAATAAAACCTTATTAGATGCTAAGTCTAAAATTGAGAAACAATTTCGCCAGGATAAAGAAAAATATGAAATCAACAAGCAGAAATTCTATGCTAATCCTATACATTGGGATAATAATAAAAGAAAAAGAGCTGGATTACATACACTTAGGGGTGACTGTAATAAGTACAGAGATAAAAAGTTTCGATGTTTTAGAATAAGTCACGATCTTTTTGAACTGGTAGATAATTTTGTTGATGAATATTTAAAAGCTGAATGGGCTAATAATCCTCCATTTAATGGATTTGTAGAACTAAAAAATTTACAAACAGACAATACAGAAGGAGAATATTTATATGAAGCCAGTAGTATATTTTGATTTTGAAGATATCGGAGCTGGAAAAGTTTCCGTTGACAAGAAACGATTAAAAGAGATTCTGGATGAAGTTTACCATGCCGGATATGATGATGGTAAGAATTCTAATGGTGTTCATTGGACTTTACCTGTTCCAAGTAATCCTATAACGCCAAATATGCCTTGGGAAATTACGGCAAAATCACCAATTAATTTAGAAAAACCGACATATAAGACGAATATTACTTGCGAACATACGAAGGTTGCACAGTTACAGGAGAATATATGAAAGTAGCATTAACAGGTCATAGACCACAAAGATTAGGACTGCCAGAAGATGAATCAGATATCGCCTGGAAGAAAATTGAAGAATGGATTATAGAACAGCTTTTTAAAATGAATGAAGTTTCTTATTTAAACGGAGAAAATTTGGATGTTTATTGTGGCATGGCTTCGGGAAGTGATTTTGTATTTGGAACAGTAGCGGTATTAGCAAAAATAGACAGAATCATTCCATTGACATTACATTGTATTTTGCCATGTAAAAATTATAACTCATCACATCCATTTTATAAAGATATAAAGAAGTACGCAGATGAATGGATAGAATTATCAGATGAGTTTTATAAAGGCTGTGATAATGTAAGAGATCAATACATGGTTGATCATTGTGATGTATTATTGGCAATTTGGGATGGAAATAAATCTGGTGGAGTTTGGTCTACAATTCGTAAAGCCGAGAAAGCTGGTAAGAAAATTGTTTTCTGTCCAAAAGAGGTAATAACACATGACAAAAATTATAGCAGTTAAAGATGTTGAAAACCACAAGATTTATATCATTCCTACAGCAGACGATAAGCCTGTAAAATTTGTTTTAGAAAAAGATGCAAAAGAATTTGTAGATGACGGAATAGTATATACGAAAGATGCTATTCACAAAGTAATCGAAAAAGTAAAAGCAGTTAATGGAGATTTAGATCTAGCTGCTGAAAATCTTATTAAAGATCAAATTAAATTAGATATTATATCTATTCCTGAGCGTTTTTGCTCAAAAAATCCAGAATAAATAAAAGAATAATAATACGAAAGGAGCAGGAGATTTGCTGCAGCATTAAATCATGGTTTGCTCTGAGTATTAGATGTTAGAAATCAACAAAATTTACAATGAAGATTGTCTTGAGGGTATGAAGAAAATTGATGATAAATCAATAGATGCGATCATCACAGATCTTCCTTTTGGAATTACTAGCCGCAATAAATGGGATTCTGTTATTCCGTTTGAACCATTATGGGAACAATATGAAAGAATTATTAAGGATAATGGTGCAATTATCCTATTTGGGAGTGGTATGTTCACGGCTGATTTAATGGAGAGCAATCGCAAGCTTTGGAAATATAATCTTATCTGGCAGAAAACACAGCCAACCG
>ERZ838118.56-NODE-56-length-130776-cov-253.022361_pt1 | contig 130776 bp, 136 predicted proteins | sample MGYA00519863_ERZ838118 | MGnify/ENA primary metagenome ERZ838118 (study PRJEB31850, sample SAMEA3708827) | human gut metagenome | biome: human gut; feature: human-associated habitat; material: faeces | place: China | collected 2014 ...
TTTAATAACAAAATATAACAGTTATTAAATCTCTTAAAACAGGTGAAATCTCAATTCCAGTTTGCCAGACAGTTCCGATTTTCTATCGGATTTCTCCTATTAGTGAGACAATAATTATTTTTACACAAATAACCGGAGTCATTTGTTTAAAAGTGTTTACAAGTGATAAACTTTATCATTAAGTCCGGGAGGGCGCATGGCTGGGGCATTTGAGAGCATGGATTAGATAGAACTGCATGAGATTAGACTTGTATAACAGTATTTCCGGGAAATATAATGTTTCTTGTAAGTAAACTTTAACTAGATTTTTTGTAAATATACAGGAGGAAAACATTATGTCATTTAATTGGAAGGCTTCAGGTTTATTCGCAGCAGGTGTTGCTTTTGGTACAGCTGGTATCAAGATTTTATCAAGCAAGGATGCTAAGCGTGCTTATACACAGTGTACAGCAGCAGCGCTTCGTGCTAAGGATTGTGTTATGAAGACTGTTAATACTGTTCAGGAGAATGCAGAGGATATTCTTGCTGAGGCTAAGAGCATCAACGAGGAGCGCGAGGCTAAGGCTGAGGCTGCTAAGGTTTCGGATGCATCTGAGGATGTATGCGAGTGTGCTAAGGCTGATGAGCAGGAAGCAGAGCAGGCTGAGGTTACAGCAGAGACTGCTGAGGCATAGAAGATAAGAGGCGGTCATATGAAATTTACGATTAAGCATGAGTCAAGAGGCCGTATGCGTGTTCATATGGAGCAGTACCGCATGACATATGAGCAGGCGGACACTCTGCTTTATGTGATTCACAATCACAGGAATGTTACCTTTGTAAAGGTTTATGACAGGACGGCTGATGCTGTGATTGAGTATGTAGGAGACAGAGAGCAGATTATAGAGCTGCTTCGCCACTTTCATTATGAGAGCGCCAACGTGCCACAGACTGTTATTAAGACATCAGGAAGAGAGCTTAATAATTCATATCAGGAAAAGCTTATCGGAAGTGTTGTCTGGCATTACAGTAAAAAGCTCCTGCTGCCTTGGCCAATCAGGACAGCGCTTACTGTTGGACGTTCTATAAAGTATATTGGAATTGGGCTTAAGTGTCTGTTGCAGAGAAAAATAGAGGTGCCGGTGCTTGATGCTACTGCCATCACGGTTTCGCTTGTCACAAAGGATTTTTCTACCGCAAGCTCTATTATGTTTCTGCTTGGAATAGGTGAGCTTTTGGAGGAATGGACACACAAGAAGTCTGTTGATGACCTGGCCAGAAGCATGTCGCTTAATGTGAGCAAGGTATGGCTTAGGACACCTGAGAATCAGGAGATACTCGTTGAGTCCTCAAAGATTGAAAAGGGCGACAAGGTTGTTGTCCACATGGGAAATGTCATACCGTTCGATGGAGAGGTCTTAGATGGCGATGCGATGGTCAATCAGGCTTCCCTGACAGGTGAGTCGGTTCCGGTTCAAAGAACTGTCGGCAATACTGTGTTTGCAGGAACTGTTGTCGAGGAGGGCGAGATTACTATCAGGGTCAAGGAGGTTGAAGGAAACAACCGTTTTGACCAGATTGTTACTATGATAGAGGAGTCAGAAAAGCTTAAATCTGAGCTGGAGGGAAAGGCTGAGCACTATGCTGACAAGCTTGTGCCGTGGACGCTTGGAGCTACAGGGCTTACATATCTTCTGACAAGAAATGTGACAAAGGCTATGTCAATTCTCATGGTGGATTTCTGTTGTGCACTCAAGCTTGCTATGCCAATCTCTGTGCTTTCTGCTATCAGAGAGGCAAGCCTTTATAATGTAACAGTAAAGGGAGGAAAGTTTCTTGAGGCTGTTGCGGAGGCTGATACCATTGTCTTTGACAAGACCGGTACACTCACAAAGGCACATCCGACTGTGGTTGATGTGGTGAACTTCAATGATGAGTATTCATCTGATGACATGCTTCGTGTAGCAGCCTGTCTGGAGGAGCATTTCCCTCATTCCATGGCAAAGGCAGTGGTAGACGCTGCTTCTAAGAAGGGGCTTTCCCACGAGGAAATGCATACAAAGGTGGAGTATATTGTGGCTCATGGAATTGCAACCTCAATCAATGGTAAGCGTACTGTTATTGGAAGCTATCATTTCGTCTTTGAGGATGAAAAATGTGTTGTTCCTGAAGGAAAGAAGTCGCTGTTTGAGTCGCTTCCGCTGTATTATTCGCACCTGTATCTGGCTATTGAGGGTAAGCTTTCGGCAGTTATCTGTATTGAGGATCCTCTGCGTGATGAGGCAGCGGCGGTTGTTACTTCATTAAAGAAGGCGGGCATATCAAAGGTTGTCATGATGACAGGCGACAGTGAGCGTACAGCTTCTGTCATTGCGAAAAAAGTAGGTGTAGATGAATACTACGCCGAGGTTTTACCTGAGGACAAGGCTGCCTTTGTGGAGAGAGAAAAGGCTAAGGGCAGAAAGGTCATTATGATTGGTGACGGCATAAATGATTCACCGGCTCTTTCTGCGGCAAATGTCGGTATTGCAATCAGTGACGGCGCTGAAATTGCCCGCGAGATTGCTGATATTACGGTGGGCTCTGACGATCTATACCAGATTGTTACTCTTAAATATATAAGTAATGCTCTTATGAAGCGTATAAAGAGCAACTATAGAAAGATTGTTGGTTTTAACTCAGGGCTCATCGCCCTTGGTGTGGCAGGAGTGCTTCCACCGACTACGACGGCACTTTTGCACAATGGATCGACAATTCTTATCAGTGTGAACAGTATGAAAAATCTGCTTGAGTAGATTTTGGATGTAGTACGGGGCGCTGCCGCAGGTACCGCGGTGGCACACGCACTATCCCGCGTGCTACGCTTCGTGGGTAAGATACTGTACGAAATTATGCTTGAAGGGTTTCTATGCTTGACGAAACCGTCGAAACGCGCCGTCCATGGCGCGGTTCTCCTCGCCCCTGCGTCCTTGCAGGGGCGTTTCTGTGCTTTGTGGCATAATTTCTACAGTTTCTAACCCACTGCGCTATTCGCACACGTGATAGTACGTGTGCCACCGCGGTGCCCGCAGCAGCGCCCCTTACGTTGTGGTGGAAATAATGTAGGAATTGTGATAAACTAACTGATAAGTAGTGCCGATTATTTTTTAAGGACACATTGTAATACAATTGTTGAAAAATATATTGATTTGTTTTATGATTTTAAGAATACGATAGATGAATTATTGAAGGTTGGATAAATTTTTACGTAGATATATCTAATGCACAAAATTAACACAATATAGTAATAAAAACATAGAATTAAAGATAGCGATGACAAATATAGAAGTTGAAATAAACGATAATTATATATGTGTATATGAGAGGCTTAATGATGATTGCATTAGGCTTCTTCATATGTATGGGAAAAATCCGGTGTGTGTGGTGCCGGATATGCTTGACGGCATGAGAGTGACAGAGCTTGCGGAGTATTGTTTTTCATTCAAGAGCATGCCTGAAAAATTGAAAACCGAGCTTGGGATTGATGATATTCTGCGTCCTGATATGACGGAGCTGTGTGATGATTATATCGAGAGGGTCATATTGCCGGACGGAATGCAAAAGATTGGCAGGCTGTGCTTTTACAATTGTTCAAGGCTGTCTGTGCTTGAGTTGCCATCCGACATATGTGATGTGGATGGTGACGCTTTCATGAACTGCACAAAACTTTATATGCTTGTGATGAGAGGCTCACCGAAGGATAAGTCGTGTCTTAAGCAGATTCTTTCACAGATAAGCACTCTTGTGAGGGTTAGATGGGCTGACAGCGATGGAAATGCGATTGCGCAGGCATGTTTTTTCGAGTACGACCAGACATATGATGAGATTGGTCCTGCTCATATTTTTAAGCTGAACATGAACGGAGAAGGCTTTCGCGCCAGACAGGCTTTTATGGACCGCGTGTTTGTGTGGAAGCAGCATGATGAAATATTTTCAGAGGCGATTGCGCAGGAGAGTGAGGATGACCTTTTAGATATGGCTTTTTACAGGCTTATTTATGCGTATGAGCTTTCAAAAGAAGCTAGGCAGCAGTTTGTGGAGTATATTGTGATGCATCTGAAAAGATTGTCAAAGCTTATCATTGAAAAACGTGACACACAGCTTCTTATGAGCTTTCTTAAGCTTACGGACGATGACGGAGGTTTTATAGCAAATGCTTCTGCTGTCACAGATATGCTTGCACTTGCAGCAGAAGATGAATGGAGCGAGGGCAGTGTGATTTTGCATAGATTTAAGAAGGAAAATCTGTCGGTATCCAGGAAAAAGAGATTTGAATTTTAGATTTGAGTGTAAATACGGCATTGGAATAGTCACAAAAGGAAGGAGGCAGCTTCATGAAAAAACATGTCCAGACAGATTCAGAGTGGCAGGAGGAAATGTCACAGAAAATAATAGATGAAATACAGTGCGAGCTGTATCTCGACATGCCTTTTATGAAGATTGCGCTATCGACGCTTTTGCCGAAAGCCAATGAGCAGCTTTACTCCATGGCAACTGACGGCACATATATTTATTACAATCCAATCAGGCTTATTGATATATTTAAGAAAAATGGCATGTATCTGAACCGGGCTTATCTGCACAGTGTGCTGCACTGTCTGTTTTTTCACCTGTGGACAAGAGGTGAGAGGGATGAATTCCTGTGGAATACAGCATGTGATATAATGGTTGAGTACACGATTGATACAATGGAAAAGAAAAGCACAAAGCGTATCCTAAGTTATATAAGAAAAACCACGTATGAGAGGCTTAAAAAAGAGCATATCGTGATTGCTCCCGGAGCCTTGTACGCATGGCTATACAAGCAGTATGCAGAAATAAAGGCTGAAGAAATCACGGATATAGATGATATTGTAAACACAAATGATAAAAATGAGCTTGCACTTCTGGCACGGGAATTTTACACAGACGACCACGCTTTGTGGCCGGAGGAAAAAAACGACAATGCTATTCCACTAAGTTCATCTGATGCCAAAAAGAAGTGGCAGAAAATATCCAGACAGACACGCATGGAGAAAAGCCACTCAAAGGACAGCAAATCCGAGGGCGAACAGGTAATGATGAGGGAGCTGTCCGCGAAAAGAAGCAGACGAAGCTACAAGGAGTTTCTGCGCAGGTTTGCAGTGCTTCGTGAGGAGGTACACGCAGATTATGATTCCTTTGATATGGGGTATTATGCGTATGGACTTTCGCTTTACGGCAATATGCCGCTCATTGAGCCTCTTGAAACGAGGGAGACATACAAGATAAGGGATTTTGTCATAGTACTTGATACGAGCTATTCTGTGAGCGGGGAGCTGGTGGAGCACTTTTTACAGGAGACCTTTACAATTCTCACGGAGTCGGACAGCTTTTTTGTCAGGAATAAAATACGCATCATACAGTGTGATGACAGCGTAAAGACGGACGAGGAAATTACAGATGAAAGGCAGATTAAGCCGCTTTTAAACAAGTTTACGCTCGTAGGAGGCGGAGGCACAGATTTCAGACCGGCATTTTCGTATGTGAGAGACCTTCTGGATAAGGGAGAGCTTAAGAACATGTGCGGACTTATATATTTTACTGATGGCAAGGGAATTTTCCCGGCAAAGTGTCCATCGTACAAGTGCGCATTTGTGTCGGTTGGTGCATATGAGGGTAATGAGGTGCCGCCATGGGCGATGCAGGTGGAGCTGGAGGAAACAATATGAATATAAAACAGGCAAAAAACGAAGTGAAAAATACAGTGAAAGCATACCTGTCAAAGGATGCACATGGAGAGTACGTGATACCGCAAATCAGGCAGAGACCGATGCTCTTAATCGGACCGCCCGGCGTAGGCAAGACACAGATTATGGAGCAGATTGCAAGAGAGTGCAAAATAGGTCTTGTGGCATATACCATCACGCATCACACGCGCCAGTCAGCGGTAGGACTGCCGTTTATAAAGGAGCGTGAGTATGACGGAAAGAGCTATTCCGTCACGGAATACACGATGAGTGAGATTATAGCCAGCGTCTATGAAAAGATGGAAGCAACAGGGCTTAAGGAGGGCATACTTTTTATTGATGAGATAAACTGCGTGTCCGAGACACTTGCTCCTACGATGCTTCAGTTTTTGCAGTGCAAGACATTTGGTAATCAGGCTGTTCCCAAGGGCTGGGTGATTGTTGCGGCAGGAAATCCGCCTGAGTATAATAAATCAGTGCGCGATTTTGATATGGTTACGCTCGACCGTGTCAGATATATATCGATAGAAGCGGACTATCAGGTGTGGAAGGAATATGCCAGAGATGTGCATATTCATGATGCACTTTTAAGCTATCTTGAGCTTCACCCAAACAATTTTTACAGGGTGGAAACTGACGTGGACGGTATGAATTTCGTGACGGCAAGAGGCTGGGAGGATTTAAGCAGCCTGCTTAAGGTGTACGAGGCGGGGGAACTTGCAGTAACGGAGGACGTAATAGGTGAGTTTATCCATCATCCTGATATAGCAGAGAATGTGTACGCATATCTGGAAATCTACAGGAAATACAATGAGGATTACGGTATAAACGATATATTGTGCGGAAACGTGAAAAAGTCAGTATATAAACGTGTGTTTGATGCTGATTTTGATGAGAGAATCACTGTAGTGAATCTGCTTTTAAGCGGACTGACAGTTGTTTTTTCGGATGTGGCCAGAGAGAGGAAAATGGTGCAGCTATGGTATGAGTTTTTGAAGGAATACAGAAAGTCACAAAGAAGCACTGAAGAGCAGCATGCGCTGTACAACAGTGCTGTGGAGCAGTTTTCAAAGAATATGGAGATCTTGAAGGAGAGCTCTCTTATTTTGCCAAAGGAGTATTACATCAGACAGGATGTCTTAAAGCATATCAAGGGTGATTTTGATACGGTGATGGATGATTTTACCGAAGAATCAGAGAAGCTTTCAACGATGGAGGATGCGGCAGGAGAGAAGCTAAACCACGCATTTGATTTTGTGGAGGATGTATTCTCGGACGGACAGGAGATGCTTGTCTTTGTGACAGAGCTGACCATCACACCGGAAATCAGCAGCTTTTTAGCTGAGAACGAATGTGAAAAATTTGATATCTACAATGAAAAGCTCATGGTTGGAAGCAATAGGACTAAGCTTTTAAAGGAGCTTGAGAGATAAATTCTGGTGATGTATGCAGGGAAGATTTGAAGGAATTATCTATGATTTATATATTTAGTGCTTTTTATGCTGAGGCAAAAAACATAATAGACCACTATGACTTAAAAAAGGAAAAAAGCCTTGAGACGGTCAGATTTGATGTGTTTGCAAATGAGAGTATCAGGCTTGTGATAACAGGCGTGGGAGAAATCAATGCGGCGGCAGCGGTTTCAAATATCGGTGGTGCGTATGGGATTTCACCGGATGATGAGATTTTGAATGTGGGGTGTGGCGCTGGTTTTAGCAGTGATATCTGTTTGGGCAGTATATTTCTGGGAAACAAGCTTACTGAGCAGATGACAGGGCGTACATTTTACCCCGATATGCTGATGAAAGCAAATTTCAGGGAGTGCGAAATTGTAACGGTAGCAAGGGTGCTTAATGAAGGGAGCGATTCGGTTGTATATGATATGGAAGCAGCCGCCATATATCAGGCAGCAGCATTTTTCGTGGGACCGCATCGTATGCATTTTATAAAGCTTGTTTCAGATGCCGGTGAGAGAATTGACCAGTCGAAAATCACAGAGCTTTTTGCTTTGCAGGAAGACAAAATATGCGGCTATATTGATATACTTTTAAGTGTAGGTGGTAATAAAACTTCAATAGATGATAAGACTAAAGGCGAAAATATGGCAGACAGCAATGCGACAGATGATACTAAATCCACTTGGAATATTGACAGGCTGATCAGCGATATGCGCTGTTCCAAGGTAATGGGAGATCAGCTGGCACAGCTTATAAAGTATTGCAGACTAAGTGGTATAGATTATAAAGCTGTTCTGGATGAGTACTATACAAATGGCTTGCTGCCGTGTGAGAGCAAGCGTGAAGGAAAGAAATGTCTGTTTGAATTGAAACAGAGATTGTTGTAAGAAGGAAATGTCAAATGTGCCAATACAATAAAATGTTTTCACATGTATATGTGGAAAAAGGCGTGGCCGAGCATCCACGTACAAAGCAGATTTTAGAAAAGCTGAATAATACAACAGTCATAGAAATTGACCACTACAAGGATGTTTTCTGCCGCAAAAAGCAGAGTATTTCTGCTCAAAGCAATGCCAAGGCGCTCATTTTGGCAGAAAATACAAGCGGCTGTATATATGAAGGTGCACCGGTATGTCAGAGCTTTGGAAACGAGAATTTCTACTATTGCTCATGCATGATGAACTGCATATTTGACTGCGAATACTGCTATTTAAAGGGCATGTATCCATCAGGTAATCTTGTGGTGTTTGTAAATCTGGAGGATATTTTTGCGGAGCTTGAAGAACTTCTGGCGCAAAAAAGCATATATCTTTGCGTGTCATATGATGCAGACCTCGTGGCCATAGAGTCGCTTACCGGCTTTGTGAGGGAATGGATTGCTTTTACAAAGAAGCATGAGAATCTTACAATTGAAATCCGCACCAAGAGTGGCAGGTGTGATTTGTGGAGCAATTACGAAGCCTGTGACAGGGTAATTATTGCCTATACAGTTTCGCCTCAAAGGGTTGCAGCAGAGTATGAGCATTTTGCGTCCACACCTATGGAGAGGATTTTGGCTTCAAAATGTGCCATGGACAGAGGATTTCCTGTGAGACTGTGCTTTGATCCTATGATATACTGCAGGGACTGGCGAAGTGAATACAGCAGGCTGGTTGACGACGTATTTTCACAGATAGACGGTTCTAAGCTGTGGGATGTGAGTATCGGAAGCTTCCGAATATCGCAGGACTATTTAAAGAAAATGCGAAAAGACATGCCACATAGCGCTGTGGTGAATTTTCCATACGACAATGTGAATGGGTATTACCAGTATCCGGAAAATATACGAAGTGATATGGAAGAGTTTATGATAAAGGCTGTCTCTACATATGTGGATAAGGACAGGATATTTATGTGGAAGTGATATTTATAAAGGAGCAATCAGATGAAAAAAGCAATTGTAACCGGGGCGTCTTCCGGCATCGGAAAAGCTATATGCAGGCAGCTTGCAGCGAATGGCTGGCTGGTTTACGGAATAGGAAGAAGCTTCAATCAAAGTGATGATATTGCAGGGATAGAGCGTATAGTATGCGATATTACCGATACCGCAAAGCTCATCAAGACAATAAAAGAAATTAATAAAAATCATGACATATCACTTCTCATAAACAATGCAGGTGTCGGGTTTTACGCTCTTCATGAGGAACTTAATCCTGTAAAAATATCACAGATGGTGAGGACAAATCTTGAAGCACCGATGATTATCACAAATCTGCTGCTTCGCGATTTAAAGAAAAACAAAGGAACAATAATAAATATCTCATCAATCACTGCAGGTAAGGCCAATCCGCATGGCTGTGCCTATGGTGCCACAAAGGCGGGGCTTACGAGCTTTTCACACAGTCTGTTTGAGGAGGCGAGAAAGTATGGCGTACGCGTGGTAAATTTAGAGCCCGATATGACCGACACCAAGCTGTACAGGAATGCTGATTTTACAGTTGATGAAAATGAAGCTGCAAGGCTGCAGCCGGTGGAGGTTGCAGACGCAGTGATTTATGTTTTGGAGCAAAGAGAAGGCCTTGTGATGACAGATATCACCATAAGGCCACAGCTTCACAGAATTGCAAGAAAGTAAAGTGTATATATTTTAAAAAGCATCAAATGCCATTCGAACGATTGACTTATAGTCATTAAGCGTCTGGCATTTTTTAATTTTCTTCCAAAGCTTCTCAGAGTCAGAAAACAGCCCATGCATATATGCCCAGATTTCCTTCATGCGGAAAATGGCATCCTTTTCACCAGAAAAGATGGACAGATAACCGGATAAAATCTCATCATGCCAGTTTTTTAAGCGCTCGCAAAGCTCGGCTTTATCCATGCTTATACCCTTAAGCTCTGCGATAAGAGCAGGATTTGCAAACAGTCCGCGGCCTATCATGATCTCATCAATGTCAGGGAAACGGTCGGTTAGTGCCTTGAAACTATTAGCATCCGTTATATCTCCGTTGTAGCAGAGTATGGTTTTATCAGGATTTATTTTCTGCACGGCGAGGGCGAAGTCATCCATGCGCGGCGTATTTTTATAAAAATCCTTCTGGACTCTCGGATGCACCGTAAGCTCACTTATTGGATATTTACTGTATATTTCGATAAGCTTTGGCCAGAGCTCATCATCGTTAAAGCCCACGCGGGTTTTTATTGAAACAGGAAAATCAGCTTTTGTATACAGCTCATCAAGGAAGCTATCCAGCATATCAGGATATGCGAGTATGCCGGAGCCTCGTTTCTTGGATACGACGGTGCCTGACGGACAGCCGAGATTTACATTTATCTCATCATATCCGTAAGGAACAAGCTGCCTGTGCAGGTCGATGACCTCGTCTGCCACTATAGACATGGCCTGCGGTATGAGAGTGATTCCGTCGTTGTTTACCGGGTCTATGTCTCTTTTTATCTTGGCATTCATGCGCTTTGCGGCAGGGATGAACGGTGTGTAGTATTTGTCTATGTAGTCAAAATGGTGGTGGAATGCATTTCTTACTGTATATCCGGTCAGCCCTTGCATCGGTGCGAGAAAAAATTTCATGTGATTGTGAATCTCCTCATTTATGATTTATACATCGAATTGCATGCAGGCATGCAGCGATGATACTTTTTGATCCTTTAATCATAATATGGGAAAAAGTCTGAAATGTAAACCCCCATAACGTGAAAAGAAGCCGAGGGAAGCGGCTTCTTTTCGAGGAGTTTAGTTTATGAAAAAATGTTTAAAAAAGGGAATTTGTAAAGGTGTATCTCCTTTACAGGTATTACTATACTAAATAAATTTGTCCAAATTGTGTCCTTAATCGAAAAGAATAATAAAAAACTTAAATAATTTATGAAGAAAAAAGCTAAAAAAATCATTTGAATTTGCACATTGAATATATTGAAAAAAAATTGATAATTAGATACAATAGACAGTAAACGGGTAATTGTATCGGTTGAATACTTATGGTTAGGGAGCAGATAATATGAGTTATGCAGATAAAGTTTTTGTAGCGATGTGTCAGGATATTCTGGAAAATGGCACAAGCACTGAGGGAGAGCTGGTGCGTCCCCACTGGGAGGATGGCACAAGCGCCTATACAATAAAGAAGTTTGGTGTCGTCAACAGATATGATTTGTCTAAGGAGTTTCCGGCTATCACTTTAAGAAAGACATATATCAAGAGTGCAACGGATGAGCTTCTTTGGATATGGCAGAAGAAATCCAACAATATCCATGATTTAAAAAGCCATGTGTGGGATGAGTGGGCAGATGAGGATGGTTCAATCGGCAAGGCCTACGGATATCAGCTTGGTGTAAAGCATAAGTATAAGGAAGGCATGATGGATCAGGTGGACAGAGTCATCTATGATTTGAAGCATACACCTTTTTCAAGAAGAATACTTACCAATATATATGTGCATCAGGATCTGCATGAGATGAATCTGTATCCGTGCGCATACAGCATGACATTCAACGTGACACAGAAAAAGGGTGATGACAGGCTCACATTAAATGGTATCTTAAATCAGCGCTCACAGGATGTGCTTGCAGCGAACAACTGGAATGTATGCCAGTATGCGGTGCTTATGCATATGCTGGCGCAGGTGTGTGATATGAGAGTCGGAGAGCTGGTGCACGTGATTGCAGATGCACACATTTACGACAGGCATGTGCCAATTGTGAAGGAGCTGATTGAGAGACCACAGTACGATGCTCCAAAGTTCTGGCTCAATCCTGACATAAAGGATTTCTATCAGTTTACGACGGATGATATCAAGATAACAGACTATGTGACAGGTGAGCAGATTAAGGATATACCTATTGCGGTTTAAAGAATGTGGATATGAAGCAGTTATAAGAAGGTTATTGTTCACTACTTTGTGTGAACAGCAACGATTACAACAGGGAGAAAATCATGAATTTAATAGCAGCAGTTGACAATAACTGGGCAATTGGAAAAAACAACCAGTTGCTCGTTCGGATACCTATGGACCAGAAGTTTTTCCGCGAGATGACTACAGGAAAGGTTGTAGTCATGGGCAGAAAGACACTTGAGAGCTTTCCAAACAGCAGACCACTTAAGAACAGGACCAACATAGTGCTCACACACAACCCATCCTATGAGGTGGAGGGAGCTGTCGTGGTTCACTCACTTGATGAGCTTCACAAGGAGCTTGAAAAATACAATTCAGAGGATATTTATATCATTGGTGGACAGAAAATCTATGAGCAGCTCGTGGATGAATGCGATGTAGCCCACATCACAAAGGTGGACTTCGAGTATGATGCGGATGCATATTTTCCAAATCTTGACGAGAAGCCTGAGTGGCAGATTACGGGGGACAGCGAAGAGCAGACATACTTTGATTTAGAGTTTTATTTCCTTCGATACGAGAAAGTAAAATAGACTATTAAATAAAATAGAAACGAGGATGACAGCAGTATGGACATCACAGGAAGAAAATTATTTGTAAAAGCGTTGGAGGAGGAAGGCGTAGATACTATTTTCGCCTATCCTGGAGGAACAGTTACAGATTTATTCGATGAGTTATATAAGACTAATTCAATCAATCTGGTTCTGCCGAGACATGAGCAGGGCCTGATTCATGAGGCTGAGGGCTATGCCAAGTCTACAGGTAAGGTGGGTGTCTGCCTTGTGACAAGCGGTCCCGGTGCTACCAACACAGTTACAGGTCTTGCAGATGCGCATTATGACAATGTGCCACTTGTGTGCTTTACAGGACAGGTACCGCTTCCACTTATCGGAAATGATGCCTTTCAGGAAGTGGATATAGTCGGAATCACCAGAAATATCACAAAGTATTCTGTTACAGTCCGCGACAGAAAGGACCTTGGAAAAATCATAAAGATGGCATTTCATATTGCAAGGACCGGAAAGCCGGGCCCTGTACTGATTGACTTGCCAAAGGATATACAGACTGCATACGGTCCGGCAGAGTATCCGGACAAGGTGGAAATCAGAGGCTATCGTGTCAATGATACAGTACATGTCGGACAGCTTAAGCGTGCTTACAAGATGTTAAAGAGTGCCAAAAAACCGCTTATCCTTGCAGGAGGCGGTATAAATGTTGCCAGAGCCAATGAAAATCTGCGTCGTTTTGTGGAGGCAGAGAATGTGCCTGTTGTCACTACAATAATGGGTAAGGGTGCCATACCGACCACCCATCCGCTTTACGTGGGAAACTGCGGTATGCACGGCAAATACGCGGCAAACAAGGCAGTCAGTGAGTGTGATTTACTTTTTTCAATAGGTACACGATTTAACGACAGAATAACAGGTGACTTAAATGAGTTTGCTCCAAAGGCAAAGATTGTACATATTGATGTGGATACTGCATCTATTTCACGAAATGTCGTGGTTGATGTGCCTATCGTTGCAGATGCCAATGTGGCACTCGATAAGTTAAACGAGTGGGCTGAGCCGAAAAAGACTGCTGAGTGGCAGAAGCAGATTAAGGCATGGGATGAGGAAAATCCTCTTGGCATGAGAAGAGACAAGGGCATGACACCTCAGATGATTATGGAGCATATCAACAAGAACTATAAGGATGCAATCTACGTTACAGATGTAGGTCAGCATCAGATGTGGGCTACACAGTACATAGAGCTTGACAGCAACAGCCAGCTTCTTACATCGGGAGGTCTTGGAACAATGGGATTTGGTCTTCCGGCAGCAATAGGTGCCAAGATTGCAAATCCTGACAAGGATGTTGTATGCATAAGCGGTGATGGTGGACTTCAGATGAATATACAGGAGCTTGCCACCTCAGTTGTACAGGGGGCAGGAGTGACCATTTGCGTGCTCAACAACTACTACCTGGGCATGGTGCGCCAGATGCAGCAGCTTTTCTACGGCAAGCGCTATTCTGCAACCTGTCTTCGCAGAAGAAAGGGCTGCCCGGCAGAGTGCAAGGGACCAAACGAGGCGTGTCCGCCATATACACCTGATTTCATCAAGCTTGTTGAAAGCTATGGTGGACACGGAATCCGTGTGGAAAAGGAAGAGGATATTGATGCAGCCTTTGCAGAAGCAAAGAAATACAAGGATGTACCTGTAATTATTGAGTTTATGATTGCTACGGATGAGATTGTCCTTCCAATGGTCAAGAGCGGAAATCCTATGAGCGAAATGATTTTAAAGTAGGAGGTGCAGAAGATGAATAATATTGAAATGAAAAACAGATGGATTGCACTTTATGTGGAGAATCAGGTCGGTGTTTTGGCAAAGGTTTCCGGACTTTTCTCTGCAAAATCCTACAATTTACAGTCTCTTACGGTTGGAACAACGGAGGATGAGACTATTTCCAGAATGACTATTTGTGTTACAAGCGATGATATTACATTTGAGCAGATAAAAAAGCAGCTCAACAGAATGGTCGAGGTCATCAAGGTTATTGACCTGACTGATGTGCCTCTGCATATGAAGGAAATCCTCTATGTCAGGGTATCAAAGCTCACCCGCGAGGAAATCACCGATATCTTCCAGACAGCGCAGGTTTTTAATATTGACGTGGTGGATAAGAATGCCGACAGCGTGATTTTGGAGAGCAAGCTTACAGAGCACCGCAATGATGATCTTATAGCCCTGCTCAAGTCACAGTACAAGCATATCTCTGTTGTGCGTGGTGGTGCCGTGGCCATTGAAGCTATGAGTACCGGCTGCCGCTAGATTATGGCATTACTAAGGGGCAATATCTGTCGGTAGATATTGCCCCTTACGCGGTCATATTTTATAAAGAACCGGTTTATCCTATATATTGCCATAGAGTAAGGGATGAGAAGAACCATAACATGTATTTATAAGCGATTACGAAGTGACTTAGATATTGTTAGAATTATGCCATGAAACACAGAAATGCCCTGCCATGGAAGGCAGGGGCAAGGCGTTATGCGCCATGGACGGCGCATAAAAGCCGGTTTCGTCAAGCATAGAAAACATAAAAGCATAATTCTTACAATTATCTTAGTCACGTAGTTTTAAGCGCATAAATATATGTTATGGTTCTTCTCGTCCCGTAGTACTGAGCGCACAAACACATACATATGCAGACCTCATTCCGTAGTATTGCAATAAATTAGCGAGCCGCAACCTCAATAATTTCACCAACATACATAGTGTGCATATCGTGATCACCATACCATTGATGCATAATGGCTTTGTCTGTAAATGAAGCCTCCTCAATAGGTACAGCAGCCATCTTGCGGCAGAGGAATACGAGATTTGCTTCGTCAGGATATGGGATGCCATGGCGTATGGCAGGAGTCAGACCGGCCTTTGACCATTTATCTTCGCCGCGTCCTGAGTGAGCACCACAATATTTTAAGGCATCGCGGTATTTCTCGCTAAGGAAAGAAAGTGAGAAAAACTCACAATTGTCTATGAAATCCTTAGTATATCTTGATTCCCTGATAAAAATAAATACGACATTTTTGCCCCAGAGGACACCGGTTCCACCCCATGAAACGGTCATGGTGTTTGATTTTTCCTTGTCGCCGGCTGTCACGAGAGCCCACTCCTTACTGAGCTTGGTGAATGGATTGATATCGAGCATGTCGATTGGATATGGTTGAAATGTATGCATAATTTTCCTCCTTAATATTAATAAAATTGACAAATGCTGCTAAGTGTGTGATACGCAGTGCAAGTCAGAAAAATCTGAGATTTTCCTGACTGTACGGGCAGTCGCCCTATCAAATTAAAAATATATAAAAAATGCTCAGCAAGCTGGCATTTTTATATATTTTCAATTTGGCACTGCTCGTTGCCTACGCTCATTATATCATATGCCACGAACTTTGTGCATATTATTGTAAAAAGATATTAAGGTAATAATATTTATGAAAAATCTGCACATTTTACAACAGGAGTCCATTGATGAGGGGCGGCTTCAGGTGAGAGTACGACAGAAAAACATGGGGACACCGGTTGCGGATGCAAGGGTGTCAGTCAGCTATTCCGGGGATCCGCAGGGGAAGATAGAGGAGACTGACACCAACGAATCGGGAAGCATAGAGGCAGTTGAGATTGCCACTCCGCCACTTGAGTATTCTATGTCGCCCAGTGAGTCACAGCCGTATTCGGAGGTGACGGTAACCGTTTCGGCTAGCGGATACAGAAATATCACGGTTTCGGGCGTTGAGGTGATGCCCGACAGACTTTCCATACAGGATATTGAGCTGGAAGTACTTGATGCACCGGGAAATGATGTGGACAATATTGTTATTCCGGCACATACACTTTACGGCGATTATCCCGCCAAGATACCTGAGCCGGAGATTATGCCGGTTGCTGAGACCGGTGAGATTGTACTTAATCGTGTTGTGATTCCGGAATATGTTATTGTGCATGATGGGGCACCATCGGATTCCACAGCGGCAAATTATTATGTCAGATATAAGGATTACATCAAAAATGTAGCTTCAAGTGAGATATATGCGACCTGGCCTGATGCCACTATAAGGGCAAATGTGCTTGCGATTATGTCATTTACGTTAAACAGGATATACACGGAGTTTTATCGCGGAAAGGGATATAATTTTAATATCACTTCGTCCACGGCATATGATCACAAATTCATCTATGGCAGAAATATATATGACAATATCTCGCTTATAGTAAATGAAATGTTTGAAAACTATCTGTCGAGACCTAATGTGAAGCAGCCGATTCTGACGCAGTACTGTGACGGACAGAAGGTTTCCTGTCCGAGCTGGATGACCAGATTGCGTTTGCGTATAAACTCTCTCCAACCCCAGTATTTACAAGGGGTTGGAGGTATAAAAGTAAACATCAATAGTGGACTCTTTTTTATTAAACACGATTTTTTCCACTACGGATTTCAATAAATCATTGCGTGTCTGCATAGAGAGCTCTTCATTGAGCAGACTATCGTATACTGTTTTGATTTTGCTGCGGAGTGCAGCAGTGGTGTCTGATTTTGCAGCAGGTTTCGGGAGTGCATTTATGCGACTTTCTATACTATTTCTCTCTTCCAGAAGCAGTTCTTTATTCTTACGATACTCTTCGATAGTATCGATTCCATCCATATAAGCCATTTTAATACGTTTTTCTTTCTTTGCGAGTTCATCCAATTGATTTTGATAAATATCAATAGCTGCAGGATAGTTGCTTTGAGAATCTGTATTAATAACCTTGAACGATAGATTTTCAGAGCTAATAGCATCTTTCAGAGCTGCTAGAACCATAGGAACTATTTTCTTTTCTGATATAGCATGTGAAACATTACATTTTCCTTTCAAATATCCATAGCACTGCAGGTAAATGTACCGTTTGCCTTGTTTATTGGCACCTGCAAGAGAAATAGACAGCGACCGGCCACAGGCAGAACATTTGACAATACCGGACAACCAGTGAGAGCATACGCCACTTGGTTTCGCATATCGTGGGCGATAATTTGACTCAAGCCGGACTTTTGCCCTTTGAAACTGTTCAGGAGATATAATTGGTTCATGTGCTCCGTCGGCAATAATCCATTCGGTCTTGTCTTTTGGACGTGATGCAGAATCTCTTTTATTCCAAACGGATTTACCGGTATATACTTCATTGGTCAATATGTATTTGATTCCGCGGTTTTCAAAAGACTTACCGGCCCGCGTTTTATATCCAAGAGCATTGAGCTGACGTGTGATCTCAATGATAGAATAACCCTGCTCAGTGTATAGATTGAAAATCATACGGACTATTTCAGCCTCTGATTCCACAATAACAGGAGTTGCTTTGTGTGCCGTAATAGAATATCCGAGGGGTGGACTTGCTTGAAAATTACCGCGCATAGCATTTTCTGTCATACCTCTGGTGACTTCACCGGAAAGACGGATAGAGTAATATTCATCCATCCATTCTATGATCCTTTCAATAAGTGTACCAAAAGGACCGTCAACAAGAGGCTCAGATACACTAATAACCTCTACATTATTTTTACGAAGCAATGATTTATATACAATTGATTCCTCCTGATTTCGTGCAAAACGAGAGAACTTCCACACGAGTATAACATCAAAGGGATGTTCTTTTGATTTGGCAAGTCCTATCATACGTTGAAAGTTTGGCCGTTTATCTGCTTTACGTCCGCTTATGCCATCTTCCTCAAATATGTATTCGTTTGACAGTATGATATTATTTTTGGCAGCATATTCCAAAAGAAGTCTGCGCTGAGCATCAGGAGATAGCTCTTCCTGTTTGTCTGTTGAGACTCTGATATACAGAGCGCCAGTGCGTAGTTTTTCCATATTACACCTATCCTTTCTAAAAATATATGAAAAAAGGTACAAAAATAACACCTATCCTTTGACAGATGGTGTTCCGAAAGGTATAATATGGTTGTCTGGACCTATTATACTCTTCGGAGTACGGGTTACATCGCCTTGGTGTTGGTAGCACTAGGGCGATTTTTAAATTTAGTAGCAACGTTTGCAAGGAGTAAGTCCCATGCTTTCAACTTCTTCCTTGGTAATCTGTTTAGGATTATCCATATTACTGCAGCTTGATTTACGGTGGTATCTTGATCCACCATCCACATACCAAACCATATCAGCTTTATTTTCATCTGCAGTATTATTTGCAGTGTTGTCTGTAGTAGTATTTTCTGCCGGAGCATTAGTTACAGAATTATCTGGTGTGACATCTGCAGCCGGAGTATCGGTTACTGTATTATTAGGTGCAGTAGGAACACTTGGTAAATCTGCTGATGTATCTACAGGATAGTAATGATAGTTATCATCACTTTCAAGTGTAATATTACCTATCGCTTTGTATAGTGATCCATCTTTGTTTAGAATACCATAAGTAGGAGCAACAGTATCACAGCCAGTAAATATTATTCCGGTGCTATTATCACCAGTAATAACTGAAAACCAGTTATAATTTTGAGAACTAACGTAAGCACATAGATTTTTAAAATCTTCTTGTGTGGTTTTCTCAAGTCGTGGCTTTGCGACATTTATATAAGCATACTGACCGATTACCTGATCACCAGTACCATTCATAACATCTTCAACATGGACTTTGTAGTCAGTAAGATTTCTTTTGTTGGTTGTAATTTGATATCCAATTATGAGAGCAAAACAAACTACAACTAGAAAAATCAGACCAATTAAAGTATTTATTAGTTTATTTGGTCGCCTGCGAGTGGTTGCCTGAGCTGTAGGTCGACTGTAAGCTGGTGGGACATATACAGGTGGAATGTATGCCTGCTGAGTTGGTGTAGGTTCATTTAATGGTTCACCACATATCTTACAAAATACATCATGGTTTTCGTTTTTTGCTCCACAACAAGGGCATTCATCCTTTATAGATTGGCGATAATTAAGTGATTGCATTCATATCCCTCCTTAATTTCAAAACCCCAAGGGGTTCAAAATATATCACATAATTTTCATAATTTACCATAGTACCATATTTGTCTTTGTAATAATCAATGGCATCTTGCAGGAAATCTTCTGATAAGTTCAGATAGTCAGCTATATCATATCTGCTCTGACATCCATGCTCGTAAGCACGGATAATATCTTGGAACTGAAGCATATAGTAATATGCCCACACTCGAGCGCGCCTTTCCTGTTTTCTATTTGTCACGGTGCTTTGGTCAATAATATTTCCGTAAGTTGTAGCATGGTGACCAAGCTCTTCAGCTAACACGCAAGCCTTATCTATATCTGTCAGGTTTTTATCAATGGCGATAAAAGCATCACAGTATAGACCTTTTAATCGTGTTTCAGATAAATCAAATTTCTCAGTAACAATTACATGCTGTTTATCAGCACTATCAAGTAATTTTTCGTATTCTGTCAAACAGTTTCTCTCCTTTATTTTTTGTATAGCGTAAAAAATCTATAGTTCAATAAAATGGATAGATTACTTTCTACTTGATTTTACAAATGCCGCAAACTCTTTGATACGATTGAGTTCATCTTCTGTGTATTCGTTTCCATCAAAGTGAGCTGCAAGTGTATTTGGATTTATCACTTTAGTGGTTTTGCTTGTACGTCCGAGAAGATAATCAATATCTACATTAAAGTAATCGGCAATTGTTTCCAAAACTTCAAAATTAGGCTGTCGCTCTCCGCGTTCGTACATGTTAATAGAACTTTTGGAAATACCAAGTGCATCAGCAAGTTCCTGCTGTGACAATTGGCGTTCATTTCGTAATAGTTTTAATATCTTATCGAATTGAGCCATGTGCTTACCTCCATGTTTCTTAATTTGTATTATACACGATACGTGTATTAAAGTAAATAAAAAAATGCACGAAATGTGCTTGACATATGTGCACAATATGTGTATATTGAGGATAAGCACAAAACGTGCTCGAAAGGAGATGATATTTTGAATAAGAAAATTATTGCTGAAAGATTGATTAAATTACGAGGCGAAAAAAGCAGAGAACTGGTAGCAAATGCGTGTGGAATAAGCATATCAGCGTTAGCAATGTATGAACAGGGAGAGCGTATTCCACGAGATGATATAAAAATAAGATTAGCAAAATTTTATGAATCAACAGTTGAATCAATTTTTTTTGATTAAAATGAGCACGAAACGTACTCGAAAAAGGAACGATATGTACAAAAGTTTACAAGATGTGGAGCAGTAGCTCAAATTATTTGAAGCTGCAGAGGAGAAAAAGCCATGACAAAGGAAGAATCACTCAGACTTGAGAAAATCCTCAAGAAAATAGATAAAGCAGATGAGACAAACTGCGAGAAAGAGGAAGAATACAACAGTTTCTGTACTAACACGAGAGCGGACTGGAACGAGGAAAAGTATCAAAAGCTCAAGAGAGAAAAAGCCCTCACAGAGGCAGCATACTTTGCAAGCCTCATTGAACTCAAGGCAGAAGTGAAGTGCATGCTGACTTGATAGAAAATACATCCGGCAAGCCCGGGGATGAAAGCAGAAAAAGGCAAGCGAACATGCAGTATAAGCATAGTATTTACCGGAGGTGATAACCATAGCACTCAAATATAGGATATTTGTTCACACTATGGAAGATGATCAGATATATCGTTTTGACGATCTGACACAGGAACAGAAGAAAAAATTAGAACAAAAACTAATAGAACAAGTAGAAAATGTGCCATTGAGACTTGCGGAGGAGGCATAGACTGCATCTGCAGTCTCAGTGGACAAGCTTAAAAATGACAAATTAAATAATATACTTCTGGGCTTGATGGAACACCGAAAATGCTATTTAACTCCTGTAAATTAAACTAAAACTTCCATCTATACATACGTAAACCTATTTTGTACATACAAATCGGTGCTCCGTCAAGCCCGGAAATGAAAAAGGACAGGACATGAAAAAAGGTGAAATTTTAATAACGACAGGCATAAGCTTCTTTCTTCTGTGTAGCATGGGCATAGACAGCCCGGCACCACAGGGACAGATGCTTGTTATCGGAGGGATGCTCATATCAGCGTGTGTGACGCTTTTGGGATTCTGGTTTGAATGGATCGAAAAAGGACAGCGCGAGAGCATCCAAAGGACAATGGAAATAAGGAGGGCGGGCAAGATTGCTGCAGAGGATACAAAAAGTACACTCCCAGTTAGAAAGACAGAGCGCGGCCGCATACATAACAGAGACAGCGACAAAGAGAAAGCGCAGGAGAGAAGAGTCATTTGATGCCGTTTTGCAGGCAGAAATAGCAAAGCTCAAGGCCTCGAACAGAGGCTGATTTAAAACATTCTAAAGTATTAAAGTTAGGAAAAACTATGGCATACATCCAGGATACTTATTACCTGGGAGATTATATAGCGACTGAGATAAAGTTTATAGGAAGGAATGGAGCCAAGGGTGAGAGGAGAGCCAAGAAGATAAAAGCTACTCCCGAGCAGATGGCAAGGCAGAATCAGTGGACGAGGGAAAAGAAAGAGAAATACCTGATACTTGCTAACTTCCGTACAGGTGATGTATGGGTGACTCTCAAGTACCCAAGAGGGACAAGACCGGATGCTGAGAGAATCAAAAGGGACTGGAAAGTATTCACAACGGAAATGAGAAAGCTATACAAGAAGCTGGGCATTCCGTTTAAGTGGGTGAACCGCATGGAGATAGGCAGGTTCGGAGGCCCACATATACATTTCCTCTGCAATCGCGTGGACAACATCGACACACTCATAAAGGACACATGGCACAAGACCATTGCTGATCTGATTGTCCAGGGCAAGAACTACGTAAACATTGCTCCATATGATTCAGACGGAGCAAAGGAAGTGGCAGAATATCTGACCGCCAAGCCTGACAAGAAGGGCATAGAGGGGCAGCTCAATCTCTTCGGAGAGGAAGAACAGAAGGTGTTCTGCAAGGTGAGCAGTTCAAGGAACCTAGTGAGACCGGAGCCTAAGCGCAAAAAGTACGCACACTGGACCATGGCAAGGTTCTTCAAGGATGGCATCAAGCCGGACAAGGGCTACTACGTGATGCCGAACACCGTGAAGGTGGGCGTCAACAAGTGCACAGGCTATTCATACCTCTACTACATGCAGCGGACTATCTCAGACGGCAAACCCCCCGGAAACCGCATAAAGCCCCAATGGGAGGCAGATTATACACATTATGAAAAAAGTTAACGTATACATCTATTCAGGTATCAGAACAATTAAAAAAACAGACGGAGCAGCAGGTTACGTTCTGTCATATATGACCAAAAAAGACATCGAAGCCACATTGAGCAACATAATCTATCTTGAGGATGTGACGCGTCACGAGGCAGAGCTTGAAGTCCTCAACCAGGCACTTTCAAGGCTCAACACAAAAGACATTGAGATAGACATATACACCGACTCAAGTTACCTTACATCAGCGCTGGATCTTGACTGGATACACAAGTGGCAGCAGTCAGGCTGGAAAAATTCCAAGGGCGAGCTGGTAAAACATGCCGACAAATGGCAGAAAACGTTGATTTTACTCAATGGGACACGATTTTATATATACACGAATCAACACCATGAATACAGCAACTGGCTCAAAAGCCAGTGCGAGAAGAAAGGACCAAAATGAAACCACTATCAAGTTTATTTTACGAAGCGTACGAGCCACGCCAGAAGCATTACAAGCTTTCAATGAGGCTCAAGGAAAGCGTAAACGAACACACCATAAGAATCACCCAGAACGGTCGGGAAATAATCAAAGTCACGGAAGAAAGCCGTGAGCTAGCTTTTAACGTGGCAACCAAGGAACTTGTTAGAAGATTCCCGATAAAGCGCAGATAGAGCTGAGCGTGTATGCAGAAAGAGAGGCAGTAGTTGAAGAACAGAACAATCAGCGGAGAAAAGCCAATTGAAGAACAGAAATGCTTTTACGACTCGAAGCAATGCACCATAGCGTGCAAGTATTACAGAACCTGTATACACAGCCCGCTGAAAGACAGGAGATGATTCAATGGAACACAGAGACTTTATCATACAAAGCATCCAGAATATGTCCGGCAGACACTCACCATATGAGGTGTTTGCCGACTGGGTGAAAATGTCGGCCATATCCATTCAGAACGCATGCGTGATGATACATGACAAGGTATGGGAAGACAGGGAGCAGCAGTACATGCTTATCCAGAAGAAATACACAAAGGATGAAATGATGGCATTCTCAAACATGCTTGCAGCAGTCACGCTCACCTTTGATGAGAAGTTTGATGATGCGCTCGGGGACGTATACATGAAATCCAGATGCGGAAACAAGGGCACCGGCCAGTTTTTTACACCATATCACGTATCGTATGCCACTGCGTCGACAGGATACACGAACGACATCAGAAAGCTCTCACAGGACAACGTCATAGAGGTGGCAGAGCCTTCCTGTGGTGCAGGTGGAATGATTATAGCAATTGCACAGCTCATGAAAGACAATGGGCTGAATCCACAGAGAAACATGCATGTCACAGCGCAGGACCTTGACTGGACTGCAGTGTATATGACTTACGTGCAGCTCTCACTCTTAGGTATCCGGGCGACAGTGGTACAGGGAGATTCACTCGCTGAACCATACAAGCCGGGTTATCCGAAGGAAAGAGTGTGGCGCACACCGGCAGAGATGGGGGCGCTGTTATGAGAGATAAGCTTCTGGAAGAAATACTATGTATTCTGACAGGCGAGAGCATAGACACAGAGAAAGTCAGAAGCAGGCTATACATCCTGCTCAGCAAGTACGAGATTGAAGAACGGTGCACAGAGCTGTCCACAGTCCACGAAGATGACATCTCAAAGTACATCAGATTGTTTTTAATCAACAAGAAAGTGGCAGGACGGACAGAACGCACGTTAGCCTTTTACAAAGGACAGCTCAACAATTTCTTTGAAGGAGTCAACAAATCTCCTATTGAGGTCACATCAGACGATATCAAGCTGTATCTGGCCACTAAGGAGATAAGAGACGGCAACAGTAAGGTCACGATTGCAAACACCAGCCGAGCGATAGCATCATTTTACAAGTGGATGACCAAGGAAGAGTACATCACCAGAGACCCAATGTACAAAGTGGACAGCGTCAAGGTGCCAAAGAGAAAAAAACACGCATTCACAGAGTTTGAAATTGAAAAACTAAGACATATTGTAACAGATAAGCGGGACATAGCTATTCTTGAAGTTCTCCTGTCAACATGGTGCAGGGTCAGCGAGGTTGAGCAGATGAACATATCAGATATCAAAGGTGAAAAGATGGAAGTGCTTGGAAAAGGTGAAAAGACAAGGACTGTATATCTTAACGCAAAGGCACAGGTAGCGTTAGCAGATTATCTGCAGAGCAGAACTGATAAGAACGATGCACTTTTTGTTTCACGACGAGGAAAGGCAACCAGGCTATCGAAAGGAAGCCTTGAAAAAATAACTAAAGATTATGGCGAGAAATGCGGAATTGATAAATGCCATCCACATAGATTCAGGCGGACAGGCGCTACATTCGCTCTGCGCAGGGGAATGCCTATAGAGCAGGTCTCTAGGCTATTAGGTCACGAAAATATAGAGACCACACAGATATATCTTGACATATCTGAGGATGCGCTGGAGCAGGCACACAGAAAGTATGTATAAGGAGCAGCAGTATGACACTTGAAGAACAAAGAGAACAGCTCTTTGTAGATTACTACGAAGAGTGGATGACAAAATATAAAAAGGATGTCGTGCGAGAGGTCACATACATAAAATACAAGACAACACTAAGATGGCTGAAAAAATTAGCACCTGACGTTACGATGAGACAATTAACAAAGTCAGAGTATCAGAACATCCTGAACAGATATGCTCTCGAACACGAGAAAACTACAGTACAGGACTTTCACCATATGCTGCGAGCGTCACTGATAGATGCGTACGATGAACGGATCCTGGAGAGGGATATCTCTCACAGGGCAGTAATCAAAGGCAAACTGTCAAACATCCATAAGCGCACAAAATACCTGAACAAGAAGGAACTGGAAAAGCTGCTTGAAGTGCTTGATACCGGAAACAAAATCAACTGGGACTGGTTCATTATGCTGATTGCAAAGACCGGGCTCAGATTCGAGGAGGCATTGGCACTCACACCAGGCGATTTTGATTTCAACAACTTGAAGATACACATTACGAAAGCATTCGATTACAAGATAACAAATGAGTTTTGCAAGACGAAAAACGAATCATCTGTAAGATCGATTCTATTGGACTACCGCACGGCACTCAATTTTGAGAAGCTGACAAAAGGCATGGATCCGGACGAAAGGATATTCAACTTCGGACCGAGAATCTACAGCTCAACAGCCAACAATTTTCTTCACAGAAAATGCAAAGAGGCAGGCATACGTGAGATATCCGTTCATGGTTTGAGACATACACACGCATCAATTCTCATGAGTGAGGGCGTTACACTGCCGAGCATATCAAAAAGACTCGGGCACTCAAGCATGGAGACAACGCAGAGAGTATACCTGCACCTCATTCAGGAACTGCAGGTAAAGGATGATGGCAAGATCATGGCAGCCATGATGGAGCTGATGTAGGAGGAAAACATGCCAAAATACACAAAATACTTAGAATTTTCACAAAAAGAGCGCACTGCCATAAGAGAGCGTGACAATTATCGGTGCATATTCTGCCAGATAGGCTATGAGATGCCACCGACAGCAGTCCCTGAGATGGATATAACAGACATCATGCACTACATACCACGCTCATCCATGGGACTTGGCATCAGGCAGAACGGAGCAGTCGGATGCCGGTACCACCATCATATGATGGACAATGGCAGCAGTGGAGACCGCAAAGAGATGCTTGAGATGTTTAAGAGCTATCTGGATGAGTTTTACCCCGATTTTGCAGACCGGGACAGAAAATATGACAAATGGAGGTTCCTAAAGGGTGAGTAAAGTAAATATATTTTCAAAAGACCTTAACCGGATGAGCAGAGAACCGATAGGCGGCTTGTCGCTTAAACAGATAAGGCAGCAGGTTATAGATTACCTACAGGGTAAGAAAACCGTCTGTGTAGACTATCGTAAAATAAGAGCGGACCAGCGCGGTCGCGAGGATGATGAGCCTACCGGCAAAGAAAAACTTGAAATTGTGGAGGTAATGAAATACTTCACAATAGTTAAAAGACATGGATTTAATACATGCATCCTGCATCAGGACATGTTTTATATCGCAGGAATAGGAGAGGTAGAATGTTCATAGATTGCAGTAAGTTTGAAAAGGTTTTAAAAGCAGATTACAAATCGTGGGGCGTCAAGTTTGGTCTCACGAAAAAGGGGATGTATATTCTTCATGGCACAGGCTGGATAATAGAGGCGAATGCTTCATACGTCAACAAGGAGTTCCTTGGAACTGCAATAAAGGTATTAGGACCGGCACCGAAACCGGGCGAGTTTATCAAATATCAAAAGGGCAGCAGTCCACAGCATGAGATGGAGCTTGAACCAATGCTCTGGGATATGGCGGAAGAGTCAGATCCGGCTTATATATCACTTATCAAGATTATACAGAACGATAACGTATATTCGGTCACAAAGACACCAAAAGGAGCCCGCCTGATAAATGATAAGCGTCTTGCAATGATAGCGCCATGCAAGTGCACAGAGGACGAGATACCACCGTGTTCACCTGTGGTACACAATGACTGGCTACTAACATACAATGACGATATGGCTATAGGAATATGCTTCACAGATCCTGACTACAGGCCAGAGCTTGAAGTTTTAAGACTCCTCTCCGGAGTAGATTTCTACTGGCAGGAGTCAGACACCTACAGAATAGGTTGAAACACCTGCGAAAAACGCGAAAGAAACCGGGCATGCGAATTAATTTATATCACGAGAACTGATTTGTAAGCCATTTACACAAGGGAGCTTTTGTGCAGCTCCCTTTACTTCTAAGGAGAGGGAATGACAAAGAAAGAATTATCAAGCATATATTACATCAGACAGGAAATAAAGATGTGGGAAGAACAACTGGAGTTACTTACATGTAAGGCACAGGGCAAGGCTATGCGATTGACAGGTATGCCGTTTGCTCCGAGTAGTGGCACCGGTGATCAGATGGCAGATATAGCAGTACGTAAAGCAGATATAACAGAGCTGATTGAGAGAAAAAAGGAAAGGCTGCAGCAGGAGCAAAAGGAAATCATAGAGTGGATCATGACTATAGATGATACATTTATCCGTCAGATCATGCTGTATCGCCATGTAAGATGCTATACATGGCAGGAAGTTGCTGAGAGTATAGGACGTATAACACCTGAGAGCATACGGAAACAACATGATCGGTATTTAAAGAAAAATTGTGAGAGTGAAGAGGAGGATATATAGGGTAAAAAATGGAATCAGTACAGCAGAGAATGAAAAGACTGGGAACTCATGAAAAAATCGTAGCATTTGTGCAGAAACAAAATCAGAACTATGCCTTTAAACGCAGATATGCGGTCACAAGAGTAAAAGAGTTTATAAGTGAGTGCGACAAGCGTGGACTTAATAATCATGTGTCTGTGGGAGGATTAGACAGCATTATCCTGTATTTGTTTATAAATGAGGTATGTCATGAGGATGTGCCAGGAGTATCAGCATCAACGCTCGAAGACTCGAGTATACAGAGTGTTCACAAGGCACTTGGAATTATAAATATCCCACCGTTGATGAGAGAGGACGGCAAACGCTGGACAAAACCGAGAGTTATACAGGAGTTTGGCTTTCCTGTCATATCAAAGGAGATAGCCGGCAAGATAGAACTGCTCCAGAATCCAACAGAGAAAAATAAAACTGTGCGACATGCGATCATCACAGGCGAGACAGGAGAGTATGGAGGATGGCAGAAAAACTCTAAGATGCAGTTGGCCAACCGATGGCTGAAGCTTTTCGGAGGATATGAGAACGAAAATGAGGGATGTCAGTATCAGAAGCCAGACTTTAAGGTGTCAGCAAAATGCTGCTATTACCTCAAAGAAAAGAATTGTGATGACTGGGGCAAGGAACACCATAGTGTACCGTTTCTCGGACTCATGGCATCAGAGGGTGGTCGCAGAGCAAAGAGCCTTATGATGAATGGATGTAACTATTTTGGTGCATCAACTATCAGATCAGCACCGTTTGCCATATTTAACAGGCAGGATATATTAACACTTGCATTGGAGATGGACGATTTGTGGAAGAGAGGTCTTAAAGATAAATATCACAAGAGGTTGATTGAAGAGGGCAGGATTACAGATAAGTTTGAGATGCCTGATAGCATTATACCAAGTATATACGGAGTGATAGATAAAGCTCCTGACGGCACTTTAAGAACTACCAAAGCTCAAAGGACAGGATGCAGTATGTGTGGTTTCGGAATACACATGGAAAAAAGACCGCACAGGTTTGATCTGCTATACGAGAAGAACCCAAAAGAGTGGGATTATTTGATGTTCCACATGTGTAAAGACGAGAGCGGCAATGATTACGGGTGGGCGAAAGTGCTGGACTATATTGGTGTGGGCTGGGATCCATCCATTATAGGCGGTAACTGTAAGGGACAGATGTCGTTACCGCTGGATCAGATGAGGTGAGATAAAAGATGATATACGGAGAATTAGTAATTGACAACTTTGCTGGTGGGGGCGGTGCTTCCACCGGAATAGAGTTAGCAACAGGATATAGCGTAGATATAGCCATTAACCATGATCCTGAAGCTATTAAGATGCATAAAGCCAATCATCCGAATACGAAACACTATTGTGAAAACGTGTGGGCGGTGGATCCTGTAAAGGCTTGCAATGGTAATCCGGTAGGACTTGCTTGGTTTTCTCCTGATTGCAAACATTTTAGTAAGGCAAAGGGTGGCAAACCTAAAGATAAGAATATCCGTGGTCTTGCGTGGGTTGCTTTGAGATGGGCAGGACTGGTAAGACCAAGAGTAATAATGCTTGAGAATGTCGAAGAATTTAAAACATGGGGACCATTGAACAGACGGCATCATCCTATCAAGAGCAAACAGGGTTATACATTCAACAAATTTGTACAGCAGTTTAGCGAGTTGGGGTATGATGTGCAATTTAAGGAATTGATAGCAGCAAATTATGGAACACCTACCATGCGCAAGAGATTTTTTATGATTGCTCGTTGTGACGGCAAGCCGATTGTGTGGCCAAAACCTACACATGCGCCAGCCGATAGTGAGGAGGTAAAAGCAGGATTGCTCAAGCCGTATGTAGGAGCATACACGCAAATAGATTTTAGTAGACCTTGTCCGAGCATTTTTGATACATCGGAAGAGATAAAAGAAAAATACGGCATACGGGCGGTAAGACCACTTGCAATCAAAACAATGGAGAGGATAGCAAGAGGACTGAAAAAGTTCGTTATTGATAATCCGGAACCGTTTATTATTCAATGCAATCATGGTGGGGAGCGTAGACCAAATGATATAAGAGAGCCGATGCCGACTATCACAGGAAAACACGGATATGGGATTGTTGAACCGACACTTGCGCCATACAGGGGAACTAATACAACAAATCATCCGGGCGGAAATTGCAAAGATCCGATACATACGATCACTACAGGAAATCAACAATGCCTTATTAGTCCTACGTTGATACAATATCACTCTGAAACAGTCAAAGGGGAAGTCCGAGGGCAAACAATAGAAGAACCAATAATGACAGTGGACGGATCAAATAGATACGGATTAGTTACATCGTTCTTACATAAATACTATGACGGTGGTTATAAAGGAGCAGGAGAAAACATAGAGAATCCATTACCGACAGTAACAGCATGGGATCATAACAGCGTAGTGACAGCAAACCTTATTCAAATGAACAATCATTGTGATGGAAGGGATATGCGAGATCCTATACCTACAATTACCGCTGGTGATGGTCATTTCGGAGAAGTCAGAGCATTTTTAATCAAATACTATGGTCAAGGCACAGGACAGGATATTAATGAGCCTCTTGATACAGTAACATCACGTGATCGTTTTGGACTGGTAACAATAGATGGTACAGATTATCAGATTGTGGATATTGGTTTAAGGATGTTGGAACCTAGAGAACTGTATGGATGTCAGGGATTTCCAGCAGATTACATAATCGACCATGATTATACTGGTAAGACATACCCACGAAGCGAACAGGTACGCAGATGTGGCAATGCAGTGTGTCCACCGATACCAGCAGCAATGGTCAGAGCAAACCTACCGGAACTTTGCATAGCAGAACGAACACCAAACATGCAGATTAAGGCTGAAAACAATGGACAGCTTAGATTTGCGTGAACATAAAAAGGAGAAAAACTATGACATTACAGGAATATGAGCAGCAGGGTGGTTGTGTTGGATGCCAGTTTTATGAAGCGATTGACACAGACGGAAGCTGTGTATGTATATTCAATTGGTCTGATGATGAGTCAGAGGATTGGAACTATAGCAGAAATTGCGAGGAAATTAGTGAGTAGAGGAAAAATCATGAAGAAACATTTTGAAAATAGACAATGTATAATAAGCAGCAGTATTTTTCTCCTAGTGCAGCGAATCAGATGTGTTGCTGTAAAAATTGCTCTAAGATTAATAGAAAAAATGTTGCACAGGAATATTGTAGAAATAATCCGGTAAGATTTCGTAACGACTGGGTACATAAGTCAAAGATAAGTCAGATGAGCGATCTTGCAATGGTAAATGAGTTGGCTAGAGCTGCAGGAAAAACTTATGGAATATATGTGATGCAAGAGGCATTAGCTAGTAAAGGGCAGCAGTCAGAGGAAAGGAGTACAATATGTCAGGAATAGATTTTATAGTATACGGAATTATATTAACTATTGCTCTGATCGGAACAACAGAGTTTGTAATAGGGCTGTTATTGCTTAGGGAATACGATAAGCGGCAGAAAGATAGGGATAAGGAACATGGAGAATAGATATTTATATAGGGCAAAGAGACTTGATGATGGAAAATGGATACAAGGCTATCTATACGGAATATGGGAGCGGATATATATATTGTGGGGAATGTGTAATGATGTTCCATGCATGATAGAAGTAGATCCGGCTACCGTGTGCCAATGTACTGGATTAGAGGATAAGAACGGTATGTTAATATTTGAAAATGATATTTGTTCCAGGAAAGAATCACATCCGGAAATTGTAAAATATCATGAGGGTGATTGGATACTCGACTACAGCTATGTAAGCGGCAAGGAATATGGGTACAATTGGTGTAATTTGGGATTTTATGTATTTGAAAGACCTTGTGTAGAAGTTATAGGAAATGTGTTCGATGATAAGGAATTATTAAATTAGAATTTAAGAAAGACAAGGAAACATGGCATGGTACGCACTTTATAAATGGTACAAGAATTGGAGCAAGATAGGATACCATAATATGATTGAATGGTATTCTATGAAGCTAAATCCACCAGTATTTAAAACAATAAAATATTGTAATATCAAAAAATATAAACATAAATATAATTAGTTTTGAGGAGATGATAGCAAATGGTTAAAATAACTAATAGAAGAAAATTAAATCAATTTGTTGTAATCCCTACTTTTGGCGCAGCGTGGGGAGATGAAACAAAGGGAGTGCATATATATTTAACATGGCTACGTTTTAGACTAGGGATTAAATTAAACAGATTCTAGGGATTGTGAGCTGTTAGACTGATTTTTAAGGAGAAATATGTGGAAAATAATATTTGAAATAAAAGGCAGAGCAAAAATGACTGTCACAGGAAAAGAACAGATTACGTTCAAACAAGCACTTGGGTATTATGTCAGTTTTGGAATGTATTCGGAAAATTCAATTTATCAACAATATCCAAAGAGTAAAAATGCAGCAGTCACTCTGGATGATAAGTTGCTGGAACTATGGGATGAGGATATTACGGGGACAACCCGCGAAGAGGCCCAGGGAATGCTATCACGTATAAGAGAGCACGTGAGCAAAGCATACAAAGATAGTAGACAAAAAATGGAGGTAGGAAATGATGTTTAATTTCACTGAAAGAATAGAACTATTACATGGTATCGAGGTTGATACTGAAGATGATGAATTATATGATGAAGCGTGCGAGGAGGCGGCCGAGTTACTAAATAGTCGTAAGGTTCAGGATAAAAATGATGTTCTAAATATATTCATAAAGCTATTTGGAAAAGAAAAGATTAAATTAGTAGAGGATGGCAGTGGTGATGTAGAATTTGAGAATTACTAAAAGAAAGGGCATATAATGAATGGACAAAATGAATGTGCCGACTGCCGGTACTATGATGAGTGTGGCAGACCGGAAAGACCGATAAAATGCATGGGATATGAGGAGGCAGCAGTTGAGAAAAAGGATGATAAGCGAAGCTATACCAACAGAACAAAAGAAATGTGCATATGAACCAGAAAAAATCTGTACTACAAAGTGCAAATACTATAGAACCTGTGTGGGAAATCCCAACAAAATATTATAGTGCGTATTAAATGCGTATAAAAGACTTGACAAATACGCATTTAATACGTATAATACAATCATAAAGAAGAAAGGAGGGTACATATTTGAAAAGAGCTGACTTGATAAGGCGGCTAGAAAAAAACGGATGGTATTTGTTGAGAAATGGCTCCAACCACGATATTTACACTAATGGTGTAATCAAGGAGACTATTCCAAGACACAAAGAGATCAGCGAAAGACTAGCAAAGACCATTCTAAAGAGAACAGGGGTATAACCCCTGACTCTTTGGGAATACTAATCAAGAAGCTAAAGATACATATGAAAGTAAAAAAGTCGGAACTTGGAGGAATATTATGGGAACAAGTACATTAGTATATCCAGTTATTTTATCAAAAGATGGTGACGGATATTTTGTAACTGTACCTGATTTTGATGTCAATACTGAAGGAAGAGATGTTGTAGATGCAATTGCTATGGCCAGAGACGCAATTGGAATTAATATTTTACAATTAGAAGATGAAGGAGAGGCGGTGCCAGAACCATATTCACGGAGTTATCAAATGCAGGATGATGATATATTAACACTTGTAGATGTTGATATGATTGACTATAGAAAAAAACATGATAATCGTACAGTCAAAAAGAACTGTACGATACCATACTATTTGAATGTAGAAGCAGAAAAAGCTGGAATTAATTTTTCACGGATTTTACAGGAAGCCTTAAAGCAAAAACTTTATGGTTGATATTGTTAATTGTTATGATATAATTAATTAGTTCAAATATGTATTCTTTATTAGAAAGACACCTTTGTCGTGGGAGGTGTCTTTTTTATATATGAGCCTTAACTGGATGTAGGGCGATTAATGAAGAAGATGATGCAGCAGTTCATAGAGGATAACAAAGAAAAATAAAATTTTTAAAAGTTGTCCGTTTTGTCCGCTCAATTTATGTTATTATGTAAGCAAAGAGAATTGGTAAATAACCAGTTCTCTTTTTTTGTACATGAAGGGTGGTGTTGCAAATGGCAAAAATCAGCGCCAAACAGGAATTATTCGTTGACGAGTATCTGATAGATCTGAATGCAACACAGGCTGCAATAAGAGCTGGATACTCACCCAAGACTGCAGAACAGCAAGGAAGTAGATTGTTGTCAAATGTTAAGGTTAAAAGTCGCGTAGCAGAAAAGATGGCTGAAAGATCAAAAAGATGTGGCATCAATCAGGATAGGGTATTACAGGAATTGGCAAGAATTGCATTTGTAAATCCTGCTGATGTAATCAATATGTCTGATGCCTCAATAAAGGATGAGGCATCTTTTGATGATTTGGCATGTATTCAGTCTGTAAAAGTAAAGACTGTTAATGGTGATAAGGGAGAGTCTACAGAAAGAGAAACAAAGCTAAGTGACAAGTTGCGGGCATTGGAACTGTTGGGAAAACATCTTGGAATATTCACAGATAAAGTTGATTTGAATACTGATATGGATTTGAATATTCACATTGACTATGGTGGTGATGATGAATGAATATAAATATTCAGGCTAATAAATCATTCAAGGAGGTAGATCAGAGTACCAAACGATACATAGTGATGAAAGGCTCAGCAGGATCTGGAAAGTCTACGGACACAGCACAGAACTATATCCTGAGATTGATGAAAGATAAAGGACGCAATTTACTATGTGTCAGAAAAGTTGATGTAACGAACAGGGATAGCACTTTTGCAGAATTGCAGGGTGCTATTTTTCGTATGTTCGGAGAGGAGTATTCCAAGTATTGGTATATCAATGAGTCGGCTATGAAGCTGAGGTGCAAAGGCAATGGTAACGAGGTGATTTTCAGAGGAGTCAAGGACGATGCACAGCGTGAGAAATTGAAGTCAATCACATTCAAGCGAGGAAAGCTTACGGATGTATGGATTGAAGAGGCAACAGAGCTGACACAGGCAGATTTCGAGATCATAGATGACCGACTTCGAGGACTGTTGCCAGACGGCATTTTTTATCAGATCAGAATGACATTCAATCCGGTGAGTGCCTCTCATTGGATTAAGAAGCAGTTCTTTGATCGTGCTGATCCGGATGTAATGACACACAGCTCTTCATATCTGAATAATAGATTTATTGATGATGCATACCACAGACGTATGCTCAGACGTAAAGAGGTTGATCCGGAAGGGTACAGAGTATACGGATTAGGAGAGTGGGGAGAGACAGCAGGTCTTATTCTCCATAACTATGAGATTGAGCTGATATCGCAGAAATTTGAGGATTATGATGATATATCAATAGGACAGGATTTCGGATTTAATCACGCAAATGCGATTTACATATATGGTTACAAGGATGGAGACATCTATGTGATGAAAGGTCTGTACGGATATGAGAAAGACACTACAGAGTGGATAGCAGAGGCAGATGGTAATATCCCAAAGAATAAAGTCATGTGGTGTGACTCCGCAGAGCCGGACAGAATAAAAATGTGGAAGAAAGCAGGATATAGAGCTAGATCTGTACATAAAGAGCAAAATAGTGTTAAAGCTCAAATAGACTGGCTCAAGGGCAGGAAGATTCACATAGATCCATCCTGCGTGAATTTTATCAAAGAAATAGAACAATGGAAGTGGAAGTTTGATGACAAGCGGAGCGAGTATCTTGATGAACCCGTTCCTTTTTTTGATGATGCAATGGCATCACTAAGATATGGAGTTGAGGGATGGAGAAAGCCAAAGGCTCACCTCAACACAAGTTTGAAAGGCGGTATTTAATGGCAGCACCAGATGTATTCAGGATCTCCGATGATGAGGTCATGGACGAGATTAAATTATCAGAATATATATCAAAAAATGATGCACTCGTATCGACCAGATACAAGAAGCTGCAGGATGCTTACGAGGGAAGATATGAGATATTCAACTTGCATAAAAAGGAAAAGTGGAAGCCTGATGTAAGGATCGCAGTTAATTTTGCAAAATATATCACGGATACGATGAATGGCTTTTTTATTGGTATTCCAATCAAAGTCTCTTCGCCAGATAAAAAGGTAAATGAGTATATTAATTATCTGGATCAGTACAACGATCAGGATGACAACAATGCAGAGCTTGCGAAGATCATGAAGCAGTATGGCAGGGGATATGAGATGTACTATGTTGATGATATGGGAAATATTGGTATCACCTATCTCGATCCAATGGAGTCATTTATGGTATATGATGAGTCAATCCTTATGCGGCCACGTTATTTTGTGCGTACATACAAAGATAAAAACGATATCAGACATGGTTCGATATCCAATGAAGTATCAATAAGATATTTTGATATTGACGGAGGGCTTAAGTTCCGTGATGAGGAAGAGATACACGGATTTGATGGTGTGCCGGCTGCGGAATATGTAGAAAATGAAGAGCGACAGGGGCTATATGAGACAATTCTCTCAATTAATGATGCGTACAACAAGGTAATATCCGAGAAAGCCAATGATGTTGACTATTTTGCAGATGCATATCTCAAGATACTTGGAGCCAAGCTTAATAATGATGATATAAATTTCATTCGTGATAATCGTATTATGAATTTTGATGGCGAAGATGGAGATAAGATCATAGCCGAATTTTTGTCAAAGCCGAGTGCTGATACTACTCAGGAGAATTTACTGGATAGGCTTGAGAGATTAATGTTCCTGATTAGTATGGTAGCCAATATTAATGATAAGAATTTCGGTGCAGATTCTGGAATAGCCCTCAAGTATAAGCTTCAGTCTATGAGTAATCTTGGTAAAACAGAAGAGCGAAAGTTTACCTCAGGAATGAATCGTAGATATAAGCTGATCTTTTCTAATCCAGTGTCAGGAATGAAAAAAGATGACTGGATAAAAATAGAATATCAGTTTACTCGTAATTTCCCGGCAAACTTGCTGGAAGAGTCAGAGATTGCAGGAAACCTTTCTGGTATTACGTCTCAGGAAACACAGCTTAAAGTAATATCTGTAGTTAATAATGTGAAAGAAGAGATGGAAAGAATCAAGAAAGAGAGTGAGATTGATACAGATGGGTATGAGGTGAACAGGCATGGGATACTGGGAAAAAAGGCAGCAGCAGTTGATAACGGCAATGGAGAAGGATGAGGCACAGCTTAATAGGAGATTGACAGAAACATACGAAATAGAAGCAGATCGCCTTGAAAAACATATAGCTGCTTATTACATGAAGTATGGAAAAGATGAAGTAATCGAGTATAGAGATCTTTTGAAAGCATTGACTCCTGAAGAGTATAGCCTGCTCATGAGAGATATGGATGAGTTTGCAGAGCTGTATCCACAATATGAGCATCTTATACCAGCTCGTAAGTCCGCTTACATAATCAATCGACTGGAAGGCTTACAAATATCAGTAAGGATGCAGCAGTTGAAAATTGGGGCATTGGAGCAGCAGGAAGTTGAAAATCATCTAAATAAAATAGCGGAAAGATCATATGATGCAGTGTTAGAAAAAACAGGGCCGGTTGGAGAAATAAATCCCAATATAGTAAAGAGTGTTGTCAACACTAATTGGACTGGGAAAGGAACTTTTTCTCAGAGTATATGGGGAAATACACAAAAGCTGTCAAATATGATGAACACCAGTATCTCATCAGCTATCGCAAGAGGTGATAACTATGACAGCATAGTCAGAAAATTGCGAAAAGAATTCATGGTAGGCAAGAAAGAAGCATATAGGCTGATATATACAGAGGGCACATTCGTCATGAATGAGGCAAGTGCACAAGCTATAGAAAAGATGTTTGATTACTATTCGGTTGAGCCAATCAGAGACGGTAAAGCATGTGAGAGGTGTTTAAGCATTGCATCTGACACGGCATCAAAGCCTGTAAGATACTCGGACAGGGTGGCAGGGTTAAACTTCCCACCATTTCATCCGTGGTGTCGTTGTTCTACTATCATCGTGATACCTGATAAACAGGAATGGATAGAGAGATATGTCATGACACATGGCGGTGATCCTCAGATCAGTAACGAACAAAAGGAAAAGGCAAGGCAGTTAATAAAGGATTTTGTAGCATGAGAAAAATATATATTTGTGGCACTGACTGGTGCAATCCATGTAAGCATATAAAAGCAACTCTTATGGCAGAGATACAGAAAGAGTGCCCTGACCAGATTGAGTATATCAATTTACAGTCAAAACCTAGCGCGGTGGATAGGTTCAAAGTGTACAAGATACCAATGATTGTACTGACTGAGGATGAGAAAACAGTAAAAAGGTATATCGGAGCATACCCAAATCACAATGAGCTTATAGCATGGCTGAAAGGAGAAATCAATGATACAGATTTCAATTGGCAATGATGCCATTACAATAGATGGACACTCAGAGGATGCGCCACATGGCCAGTCAGTACCGTGCGAGGCTGTAACAGTGCTGGTAAACACATATATCGCCTCACTTGCGGATTACAAAGAGCCAAAGTATGAGCTGTGGAGCGGACATTTTGCTATAAAGTTAGACTTGATTAAATATCTCGAGGGAACGATACTCACCCGGGCATTTAAGACAGGGCTTGAGATGGTAGCACAGGCATATCCGGAGTATATCTCCATGATATAAAAAATGACCAGGCATGGAAGTCATTAAAAGCACATGGATTGACCAGGCATGGATGTCGCAAAAAGCTATGGGAGTGAAGCATTGACACTTAAAACTATGGAAAGGAGATAGCATATGAAAAACTATCTATTTACACGTAACTATATTAAGCAGATTTTCGCAGATGATCCTACAGAACCAACACAGGAGCAGCAGTCAACAGAACAATCCACGGAGTCGCAGGGAGGAAAGACGAAAGAAGCCGATCCACCAAAGCCGGATGACAAGGGTGGAGAAAAGAAGTACACCGATGCGGATATTGACAAAATTGTCAATACTAGATTGGCTAGAGAAAGAGAAAAACATCAGAAAGATGTTGATGAGGCTAAAAAACTGGGTGAGATGGGAGCGCAGGAGCGCGCAGAGTATGAGAGAGATCAGCTCAAAAAAGAGCTTGATGCCCTCAAGAAAGAAACTGCGCGTAATGGTATGGCAAAGGAAGCTCGTAAGATGCTTGCAGCCGAGGATATCACAATTCCTGACACTCTTGTTAGTATGTTGATTACTACAGAGGCAGAGAGCACAAAGCAGAATGTAAATGATTTTGCAAAGATATTCAAAGAGGCTGTACAGGATGCCGTTAAGGATGCGCTTAAAGGTAAAGCACCTAGCATGGGTGGTAAATCCACGATCACCAAGGCGGAACTCGATAAGAAGCTTAAGACAATAGCAAGCCCGTATGAGCGTCAGAGGCTTATCGCGGAGCACATCGATTTATATCAGAAAGGAAAATAGTATGAACAGAATCAGAAAATACGCAAAACAGATATTTGCAGCAGAGGCAAATACTACAACATCAGCAGATCTCGAGCCGGTCATCTCCATTGATCACACTAACAGGCTTGTGGAGGGGATTAAGTCTTTACAGACTGTACTTGGTATCGTAGATCTCAAGCCAATGGCTGAGGGTACTACAGTAAAGATGTATAAAACTACTCAGAAGAATACTCCTGATCAGGTAGCAGAGGGCGAGACTATCTTACTTACAAAGTTAGAGAGAAAGCTTGTTAAGACTTTTGAGCTTAAGTTGAATAAGTACAGAAAGCAGACTACAGCCGAGGCTATCCAGAAAGTTGGCAAGCAGAAAGCTATCAATGAGACAGATACAGTATTTATGAGAAATATTCAGAAAGGCATTAAGAATACATTTTTCGTTTTTGTTGCAGCAGGAACCGGAACAGCCGAAAACCTTGCGGAGAAAAAGGCAAAAGCATCTGCTTCAATTCAAGGGGCACTTGCCGGATTATGGGCAAAGCTTTCTGCATATTTTGAAGATATGGATGTAGAGCCTATCTATTTTATCAATCCGCTGGATATTGCTACATATCTTGCAAACGCACAGATCACTATTCAGACAGCATTTGGTTTCCAGTATGTCGAGAACTTCCTTGGACTTGGAACTGTAGTGCTCGATAACAGCCTTCCTGCTGGCTCAGTAGCGGGAACAGTTAAGCAGAACCTTAATGGAGTATTCATTCCAGCAGATGGATCAGTAGGAGAGACATTCGGTCTTACTACAGATGAGACAGGTATGGTTGGAATGAAGCATTATCTCGCTGATGATAGTGCATCTATTAATACTCTTATAATGGAAGGTGTTACATTTTATGCAGAGGATGCATCCGGTATCTTCAAGGCTCCAATCGCTGTTGAAGCTGCAACAGAGCCTGCATCTTTAAGCACAGAAGAGGCAACAGTGGCAACTGAGGCTAAAAAATAAGCTGGATTGGAGGCAAAGCATGATAGATAGAGTCAAAGAGCGAATCAAGAAAAGAATGTCCGGGGAAAAAATCAATGATGATATCATGGATGAGATCAACCAGACAGTAACAGACCGATTGTGTTTAAGGCTCGGTGTATCTGAAGATGCTTTTCCGACTATCTTTGAATCAATAGTTGTCGATGCATGTGTAAAGATGTGGAGAAAATGCTATCACGAGGGTATTACCTCGGAAAACGTAGCAAACCTCTCCACATCTTTTGTTGATGATGTGCTGGCAGAGTATGCCGAAGAGATTGACTCATGGCTGGCATCTGCTGGTGATGAGACATCAAACAGAAGGGTGGTGCATTTCTATTGATTTGGGAACAGGTCACTCTCTATGGCGAGGCAGAAACAGGAGAAGAGGACGAGCTTGGCAATGCAGTAAAAGAGCCTATAGAGATATACAACGGTCGTGCAAGACACACACCTTGGACAGATCAGGATATCTTGGTAAATGGCCGTGATGTAACAATGACCGAGCAGAGGTATGCAATACCAATAGATTATGAGGTTATCAAAAATGCAACCGTACTAGAGATAGATGGTTATGCGCTGGATATCACTCAGATAATCAATCTTGCTCCGAGGTGGACGATTGTGCAGTGTAAGAGGTATGGAGCATGAGCATTACAGTAAAAGGCACCGAAGAGTTGACACGGGCACTAAATAGCATGTCACAGGCAAGATTTGAGGCTGTGGCAAAAGTGAGTGCTGCAGATATATATAACCGTGGAAAGCAGGGCGGTACACCTGTATCGACAGAAAAGACAAGACCGGGTGGTCCTCATGGAGAGCTAAGGCAGTCGCTAAGTATGAATGAGATTGATGGCGGTGCATCGGTCGGTTACACCAAAGATTATGCTCCGCATGTGGAATATGGACATGTGTGTGTTAATGGTGGATATGTGGAAGGTCAGAGGTATCTGCAGCGGAATGTAGAAACCGAAAGACCGGAATATATAAGACTGCTCAAGGAAAATATAGAAAGGTTGGTATAAATGCTTAAACAGTTTCCAATTACAGAACTTATAAAGCAAATACAGGCAACGATTAAAGCCGGCACAGGCAAGAAGTGTTATGACCATGTTGAGAAAAATCAGAAAGCACCATTTATATATGCTGAGTTTATCAACAGCCGTCCGGCAAACACCAAAACGATGTACTGCACAGACTACAATGTGAGTTTACATATTGTGGCAGAGCCTAATACATCAAGTGTGCCGATTTACAAGACCATTGAGGAGCTTGAGTCTGCGCTTACTGTAGATATCAGCATACCAGAGCCATACAATCTGATCATGCAGACATTGAATGGTGTACAGTCTATATATACGGACGAGGAAAACAAAGAGAAACACGCAGTATTAAGCTATACATTTAGGATATGTTATGGCTTTATGATCAAATGAAAGGACAGAAGCAATGAAGAAATATTATATGAGACAGATTTTCGCTGATACAAAAGCAGACAGCAAAAGCGGTGTAGCAGTACAGAGCGAGACGGCTCAGGCAGTATCTGGTGAGATATACGATAAAGGTTCGTATTGTGATTTTTCGGCAAATGCAGTAAAGGCAATCGCAGGAAAAGACCTTTTATTAGCAATATGGGATGCAACAGGCGAAAACATTTATGCGGTAGCAGGTCAGAAAACCCTCAAGATCAACAGATCTGCTGACACTATTGAGGTCACTACCAAAGATACAGCAGATGGATGGAAATCATATATTCCGGGCATGAAAGACTGGAGCATCGATATTGATGGTATTTACATCAAGGATGATGAATCGCAGAAAGCACTTTCAATAGCTTTTGAGAATGGAAATCCGGTATGCCTTAAGGTATATAACCAGAAAGAGAAGAAAGGAATGTTCGGAGGACTGGCTTGTATCACAGATTTCCCGATAGAGGCATCTTATGATGATACGGTCACATACTCTAATTCGTTCCAGGGAATGGGAGCTTTCGTGGATCTTTCGAGAAATACACCATCAAAAGATACAATACCGGGGGAGGAATAATAGATGTTAGAGATCAATGGAAAACAGTATGAGCTTAAGTTCAATCTTGAAAGACTTAAGCTCATTGAGGCAGCTAAGAAAAGCTCTCTTATGGGAGAGTATTACACCACAAATGGCATGTTTAGCATTCAGACATGCGAGCTTGTATTCCAGTTTGCCACAAAAGAGGCTGGATCAGATACATTTGTGGGACAGGTTGATGGCTCAAAGCTTTGCGAGCAGGCTCTCATGCAGAGAGGATATGCCACAATTGCACTTGAGATTCAGAATGCACTTACAAAAGACATGCCTTTTTTATTCCAGGCCAACTAATCAAATATGAGTACTTCCAGAATGAGGAAGAAACCGAAGAACACAGAAAAATGGCAAAGCCTTATCTAGAGGATATGGACTTTGCTTTTTTTGTGGTCAATTTTGGGTACACAAAAAAAGATTATTTGGCACTTACCCCACGCGAAAAAGCGTTTATCTACAAAGCCTATGAAAATAAGACGATCAGCACATCTACCATGATTCGAGATGCCGTACTCAATGCAGAGGGCAATCTACATCGTAAAAAGGGCAGTCCGTTCCGTAAGCTGTGGAAAAAGAAACAGCAAAAAGCGGACAAGGTCACTGTTCAGCAGAACATGAACGAGATCATGCAGATCGAGAAGAACGAAAAAGGCTGGATAGATGCGATTTATGAGGCTAATGGAATGAAAAAGCCAAAGAGAAAGAAGGTGTAACATGGCTGACTATACATTGAGTGTTGACATCACTGCAAATGACAATGCATCCAAGACATTCCAGCAGATACAGGAAAATGCAAAAAACTTTAAATCAACAGTAGAAAGTGCTGGAGAGGGTATGCAGAATGCCGGAAAGAAAATGACATCGGTAGGAAACACTCTTACAAAGACAGTAACCACACCGATTATTGGAATGGGTACAGCAACAGCCAAACTTGCCTCAGACTTCGAAACGTCAATGGCAAAGGTAAGCACCATTGCAGATACATCACAGGTACCGATAGAGGATTTACAGAGTGCTATCCTTGATCTGTCCAAGGAAACCGGTGTAGCCGCGTCTGATATAGCAGAGAGTGTATACTCGGCAATATCAGCAGGACAGTCAACAGGAGATGCAGTAGCTTTTGTTACTGAGTCAACAAAGCTGGCAAAAGCAGGATTTACAGATGCAGCCACATCAGTGGATGTTCTTACAACCGTCATGAATGCATATGGTAGCTCGGCAGGAACAGCAGAGGAGATAGCCAATAAGCTCATACAGACACAGAACTTAGGTAAAACCACAGTTAATGAGTTAGGCTCATCAATTGGTAAAGTTATTCCTACTGCGAATATGTTTGGTGTAAGTCTTGACAATATCACATCTGCATACGTTACGACTACTAAAAACGGTATCGCTACAGCCGAATCAACTACATATATCAACTCAATGCTCAATGAATTAGGTAAGGGTGGCAGCACAGTGTCAGACATACTCAAGGAAAAGACAGGAAAGTCTTTCAAGGAGTTAATGGATGATGGTAACAGCCTTACTGATGTGCTTGGTATAGTACAACAGCACTGTGATGAGACAGGTATGTCCATAGCGGATGTATTCAGTTCGCAAGAAGCAGGAAAGGGCGCGGCTACATTGATACAGCATGCCGAGGATTTTAACGGAGCAATGACATCAATGCAAAATTCAGCCGGCACACTGCAGACTGCATTTGACAAAATGGACAATACATCAGCTGAGAATTTTGCCAAGGCTCTCAATGAGGTGAAAATAGCCGGTATACAGATTGGCCAGACTGTACTTCCTGCGGTAGCACCTGCTATCACAGAATTTTCAAACTTAGTATCAGGAGCGGCAGAGCAGTTCGGTAAATTATCACCGGAAATGCAGCAAATGATTATAAAAGGTGTCGCATTGGCAGCAGCCGCAGGACCGATACTCTCTATCGGTGGTAAGATCACCACAGGAGCAGGAAAAGTAGTATCATCATTCGGCAACATTGCCGGAAAGATTGGCAGTTTAGGATCTGCAGCAAGCAGTGCATCGGGACCGGTATCATCTGCCGGAGGTTCGGTTGGAACACTGACAAAGAATGCACTCGGATTGATAGCAGCAGGAGCAGGTATATTATTGGCAACCGCAGGAATTGCCTTACTTGCATATTCTGCTATTCAGTTGGCACAGGCAGGACCTAATGCAGCAGTTGCTATGCTGGGACTTGTGGTGGCACTTGGAGTGCTTGCAGCAGGGGCGGCAGCACTTGCACCTGCGCTTACAGCCGGAGCGGTCGGATTGGTAGCATTTGGAGCGGCTATCCTTATGGTAGGAGCCGGTGTGCTGCTTGCGTGTGCAGGTCTTACATTACTTGCCGGACAGTTACCGACTATATCCGAATATGGAGCCAGCGCGGCACTTAATATACTTGCATTGGCAGGAGCACTTACAGCCTTTGCCGGAGGTGCTACTCTTGCCGGAGTTGGTGCATTGGCACTTGGAGCTGGTCTGACAGTAGTTGGAGTCGGAGCAATCGCAGCGGCCGCAGGAATTACACTCATGGCCGCAGGGGTATTATTACTTTCTGCCGGTGTGATTGTATTGGCAGCAGGAGTGCTTGGACTCGGTGCAGGACTTGTAATATGTGGAGCTGGTTTAGTACTTGTGGCAAATCATGCCGGTACAGCTGCCGCAGGAATGGGACAGCTCACACTTGCAGTGGCAGCGGCACTTATTCCGATAGGAGCAGGAGCTGGAACTGTAGCAGTGTTTGATCTGGCACTTGTTGGACTGGCTGGCACGATTACGCTGTCGGCTGGAGGAGCTACACTTCTTGCGGCTGCTCTTTTAGCAGTATCAGCAGAGATGGTCGTGATCGCATCATCAGCAAGATCGGCATCAAGTGACCTTAGAAAGATGGTTGAATCAATAGATACTGTTGACACAGGTCTTGATAATCTGAAAAAGGTTGCAAAAACCGGAATGCAGGAACTTACAAATGCATTCACAAGTGCCACACCAAACGTACAGGCATCAGCAAGCAAGCTTGCCACTGTGATGTCAACTTCAGTAGCAAAAGGGTTTGGCAAGACTGCTACAGACATCAATGTCACTATGACTCTTGCTAACGGATATGTAGCATTACAGTATACTGCAATGAATGTCACTATTGCAGGGCAAATGGCAAAAATGGTGAGCACTGTGAAATCTGGCCTTGCACAGATGAAATCAGCATTTTCAAGCACTAAGTTTAGACTCAATACAGCAATAGCATTGCCACACTTTAAGATGAGCGGCAGCTTTAATGCAAAGTCAGGATCAGTGCCAAAGGTAAATGTGTCATGGTACAACAAGGCTTATGATGAGGCTATGCTGTTTAACACTCCAACCGTTTTGAGTGGTACTGCAATGGGATTTGGTGATGGACAGGGCACAGAAGTGGTGACTGGCGATAAACATCTTATGGATATGATGCGCGAGGCTGTTAATCAGGGTGGTGGAGATATTATAATACCTATATACATCGGACAGGAGCGCATAGATGAGATGGTAGTAACATCTAATCAGCGAAAGAACTTTAGATCAGGAGGAAGATAATGTTAAAAGACTATTTACCAATTATAAATAATGTAACATTGTATCCATCTGATAAGTGGTCTGAGGGCAGCGCGGCGGTCGAGGAAACATATCAGACAGAGGCAGGCACAGATCAGGCCTCTGTCACGCGATATGACAAGCTGACAGTAAGTGCACAGTATCGATGTAATTCAGAATGGTATGGAACATTTAAAGCATGGTCGAAAATTGATACGTTGTCAGTGTCGGTTTATGATCCGACAGTAAAAGGGTATAAGAACAGAACAATGAGGATGCGCCATTTCAAAGCTGATTTGATAGAAAACACGGAAGGGGTCAAGGATTCTGACGGAATATGGGATGTCAGCTTTGATTTGGAGGAATTTTAATGTACGAGGTTTCAGATGCATATAAGAAATCCATGAAAGAACCCGTGCAAAGGTTCAGAATTGGTGGAACTGTAGCGGCAGCTCCATTTACAGATATAAATGTCCTCAAAGGCTCATTTTCAATCACTAACCAGTGCTCAGACGATACAGAGATGAAGATAGGACAGGTGTATGTGGGCGAGCTTAATGCTACATTTATTGATCTTCCTATTGAGAGATATGCTTATCAGAATAAGCTCATTAAACCAACATTCGGAAGAATGCTCCAGAGTGGAGATTACGAGGATATCCCTTTGGGAGTGTTCAAAATCTCCGAGGCAAACTGGACATCATCAGGTGTAGTGGTCAAGGCTTATGACAATATGGCAGAGCTTGATAAGGCATGTAATGTTGATTCTGCGACTGGTACTCTGTATGAACTGGCTCTGATGGCATGCACGAGATGTAATGTGGAGCTGGGAACTACAAAAGAAGAGTTTCAAGGCTTTGCTAATGGATCAGATGATCTTTCAATGCTTACAGAGAATGATATAGAGACTTGGAGAGATTTTATCTCGTGGGTAGCTCAAACGTGTGCCTGTTTTGTCACCGCTGATCGTGCTGGAAAGATAGTTTTTAGAGAATATAATAAGACTATTGTTGATACGATTGACTCAAAGCACCGATTTACAGGAGCATCGTTCTCGGATTTTGAGACAAGATACACAGGTCTTTCGGTAGTCAATATTGAAGATAAGACCACACAGTATTATGGAATGGATACAGATGATGCCCTGACATACAATTTAGGCAGCAACCCATTCCTTCAGTATGGAACGGATGATAGAAAAGAAGAAATGAGGAGAGCAATATTAAATGCTCTCCAGAATATCTGTTATGTTCCTTTTAAAATGTCTATGATCGGTGATCCAGTTTATGATCTGGGAGATGTGCTGACGATATCAGACGGAATTGCAGATGGAGATAAGCTTTATTGTATAACAAAGTACACTTTCAGGTACAATGGTGCTTACGAGGTACAGGGTGTCGGTAAAAATCCATCGTTATCAAATGCAAAGAGTAAGACTGATAAAAATATAGCTGGACTTATAAATCAAGCTGATAGTGATGTTATTCGCTTCACTGTGTTTTCAAATACAGGACAGATTAAAATAGGGGATAAATCTAATCAGTCCATATTCGATATGAGGTTTATAACAACAAAGACCACACATGTTGTCATGAGTATGGAAATACTGCTTACTGTTGAGACTACAGAGACAGGTGATGATTTTAACTGGGTAGAAAGTGATGCGGTCGCAAAGATCCATTATTATATTGATGGAGAAGAACTAACACACAGGACTCCTGTAGAGACATGGCAGGATGGCCAGCATATACTTACGCTACGGTATGATTTGCAAGAGATTGATGCCTCAATACATACATGGGATGTCTGGATAGAAATGGACGGAGGCTCTATCACGATAGAGCCATACGGAATACATGCAGTAGCTCTTGGACAAGGAATGGCTGCGGAAAGCCAGTGGGATGGAACTATAAGCGCATCAGACGATGTTACCAAACTTGACTTTAGCGGAATATTTAAGACTGTACAGGACAATGCTTTGGCTACGAACAATACTCCGGCAAAGAGTACAGTAAATGAGCTGATAGCAGGTCTTAATTTCTTAAATATGTTCAGAGGTATATCGGATGAATATTCAGCAACCGAAAATGTGATGACATTTACACCATACGTAAACAGTGCACTTATTACTACAGATGCAACCTATAACAATACCACAGGATGGCAAGGCAGCGGAAATATTAAAGTCGGAACAAATAAAACAGTCACAACCTGTGACATCTGTAATGTCACATCAGTTGAAGTTTCATCACAAAATGCAGTTTATCAAGTATCCTTCGACAGTGGTGCTACATGGCAGGGCTGGACATCAGCTGGCTGGATAGATGATGTTACTATGATAAAGAAAGAAATTGAGTCTGTGCCAGAGTCTGCATGGAAACAGCATGATCAGGTACGCATCAAGGCACTGCTTGAAGCAGGAGCAAACTTGTATACAATTTACGCATATGGAGGTACAGTAAATGATTAAAGGTCATGTGCAGGTAGATCTGCATAATCACAAAACAGGGCTTCGTGATCGGATAGAGGGCGATAACATGATAACCAATGCTATGAATTATGTTATTCCTAACTTAATTGGAGCTGGAGTTTCAGCAAGTGAAATTATGCCGTTGTGTAAAAGAGTATTAGGCGGAATTATGCTCTTTGATGGTAAATTAACGGAAGATAAAAATAATATATTTTTTCCATCGGAGGCACATCTTGTTGCATCTGCCGGAAGGGATACTAATACTGAATATGCTGACAGAGGATCATTGAATGTTGCAGAAACATATGAGACAGACACAGGATTTCAGTCGGTGTGGGATTTTACAACATCACAGGCAAATGGAACCATAGGATCTTTGGCTCTTACGATGGCAGAGAATCATTATTATTATAGTGATCCATATGCTATAGATTGGAGAAGAGGTCCTATTCACAATGTATTAGATGGTAATAATGATGGTTTTGAAATGTATCCACTTTGCTATGATAGTGAGAGAGGTTATCTTTATTATCAGGATTATAATAATAGTAAAGAGACATCTCGATATGATTCAAGTGAAAGAGTTACTTACTATACAAGTATATTTGGTATTATGAAGCAGTATATTCCTGCTAGGGTGTATGGAATTGCAGATGAGGTTAATAGACGTAAGACTGCTGAAAAAGTGGCTGAATTCAGTATTGAGATAAAAGGTAGATCAGTAAGATATGACTATCTGTGTTCTGGATATGATGGGTATGCATATCTTATATCTTCAATTGATGAAGCAGCAGAATATTGGAGGGTTAAAATATCTGATTATAGCTTTGAGATTTCAGATAAAATAAATATAAATCTAAAAGGCTGTAAGTTAAAAAAAGGTGAAGGGAAGGCTGTGATATCGAAAGGCTATGCATTTCTTTCAGCAGAAGATTTGAAATCAATCTATATTGTAAATTTAGCTAATCCAGCAGATGTTAAACAGGCTATCTTGCCATCAGATGCAACTATAAATACAGATGTAATAGCGTTGAATAATGGCGGTATAAAATTTGGTGTAAAATTATCTGATGGACGTTATTGTGGGGCTTTTGGATATCCTGATGGTAATTTTGTACTTCAAGGAAGAAAAGAAAAATCTGCATTTAAAGGATATGTGTCGATTCCAAGATTGATTACAGATAATTTGATGGCATATGGTAATGCGGGATATGATGGAACGGAGAGCAACTATAAATCATATGGAAGGCAGGTAATTAATTATTTAGGATCTATATTCAATTTACCACAGCCAATTGTAAAAACGGCTGCCACATCCATGAAAATCACATACACACTTACAAATGTATAGAGGTGGTATCATGCAGCAGATAAACATCCAGTATAATGGATCATCAAAGATTTTAAAGCGTTTATGTCAATCTATTAATTCGCTATCAGGAGATTTGAAAGAGGTATCTGAAAAATCTTTGAAGAAAGATGACTGCGTTAATAACTGTACATCTACAGCAACAGATGTACCGCTGGCAGCAGCGCAGGGGAAAGCCTTGCAGGAGCAGATCAATGCGATAAAAGAACAATTAAATATAATATAGTGACTTGAGAGCCGACACCAAATGAGGTACCGGCTCTTATAATATAAAGAAAGGGGCGCAAGCTTATGAACAACATTAACACAATTAAAGGACTGGTAACTGCAATAGCAGCATTCCTGTCAGCACTCTTAGGTACATTATATATCCCGGTATTACTCATGGTGCTTTGTAACATCATTGATTATATCACTGGATGTATGGCAGCAAGCAATCGGCCGGATGGAGGTATCAGCTCATATCGCAGTATCAGGGGAATCAAAAAGAAAGTAACAATGTGGTTACTTGTAGTAGTCGGAGCTGTATTAGATCAGCTTATTTTGTATGCTACGAATACGATTGGAATTAATATACCAATAAAATTTTTAGTTGCTTGTGTTGTGGCAATTTGGATCATATGTAATGAGATTATATCAATATTGGAAAATATGATAGATATAGGTATTGCAGTTCCAACATTTCTAATGCCATTGGTAAAAAATATCAAATCACAGACAGAACATATTGCAGATCAGAAAGAAAGCGAGGACAAATAAATGAGAATAGGATTAAATGCAGGACATACAATTTCAGGACCGGGATACGGCACAAGTGGAGTAATCGTTGAGTCACAGGAATCACGTAAAGTAGTAACAAGGCTTACTGAAATCTTTAAAAGCATGGGAGTAACAGTGGTGCCATGTACGATTGATAAGGCAGCATCACAGTCCGCTTATCTTAAACAGGCTGTAGCACTTGCCAATCAGGATACCCTTGATTGGTTCATCTCCATTCATTTCAATAATGACTCGGCAAAACAGGGAAAAGGAGTAGAGGTATACACCTACAAGGGCAGACAGTACCAGGATGCTCTTGAAGTATGTGAACATATCTCGGCACTGGGATTTAATAATCGTGGTGTAAAGGACGGATCAGGATTGTATGTAGTACATAGAACAAAAGCAAAATCTATGTTGATAGAGGTATGCTTTGTAAATGATCCGGATGCATCAAATTACAAATCTAAATTCGATGATGTGTGCAATGCGATAGCATATGCACTTGCTGACTATGTTGCACCTGCAGCACCAAAGCCACAGGCGCCATCTGTTACTCCGGCAAAACAGAAGTATGTTAAGGTTATATATGATGGAGCTGATGGGCTGACTGTGAGAAAATCACCATCATGGGATGCATCTGCGGCAGCAGGAACAGTAAAGAAGAATGAGGTATTTACTGTGGTTCAGGGTCCTATCAAGGTGGGAAGCGGTAGTATGTATAAGCTTAAGTCAGGCTTGTACATTACAGCTTCAAGCAGGTATGTTAGTGTGTTTGAGAAGTAATATCTCGGAATTATATGAAAATATTACTATATACGCAAATACAATTTGGATGACACAGTGGGGCTCTAAAAGTCTCGGTGATCAGGGCTACAGTGCAATTGAGATACTCAGATACTTTTACGGAAGCAACATGTATATCAATACAGCGGAGGCTGTATCAGGAATCCCGGCGTCATGGCCCGGCTACAATATAGGCATAGGCTCGTCAGGGCAGAATGTATACCAGATACAAAAGCAGCTCGCCCGCATCGCAAAGGCATATCCGGCCATTCCGTCTATTGTGCCGGATGGAATATACGGACCAAAGACAAAGGCTGCCGTGGAAAAATTTCAGGCTGTATTCGGACTTCCGGTTTCAGGTGTGGTGGACTACAATACATGGTATGAGATATCAAATATATATGTCGCTGTGACACGTATTGCGGAGCTTGCTTAATTGGATTAAAGGAGCAAAACAGTGCTGGCAAGAGAAAAAATGATGTGATATTATATAAAATAAAAGTAACTATTCACAACCCTATTTTTCAGATAAAGAAAGACAATTTTATGAATACAGAAACTCAAAATTACAAGATAATTGTGGCATACGACGGCACACGCTACAAAGGCTGGCAGGTGCAGAAATCCACAGATGATACAATACAGGGAAAGCTTCAGCATGTGCTTTCCACGCTGGCAGGAAAGCCGGTTGAGGTCATAGGCTCAGGGCGCACGGATGCGGGAGTGCATGCGGTGGGGCAGGTGGCAAGCTTTCACATGCCGAAGCATTTTTCCAAGGATGAGATATTTATATGGCTGAATGAGCATCTGCCGGCAGATATTGCGGTGACAGATATTTCAAATGTGCCTGACAGATTTCATGCCAGGTACAATGCTGTATCAAAGACATATGTGTATACAATACACACCGGTATTGTGTCAGATGTGTTCAGGAGAAAATATGTATACGACTATGATAAGCCGCTTGACATAGACCGGATGAAAAAAGCGGCAGCGTATCTTCTCGGAGAGCATGATTTTAAAGCTTTTTGTGGTAACAAACATATGAAAAAGTCAACGGTCAGGACAATTTTTTCTATTGATATAGAAAAAACAGGCGCTGATATTGTTATCAGCTACACCGGAGATGGATTTTTACAGAATATGATAAGAATCATCACAGGAACGCTTATCGAGGTGGGCGATGGAAGGAAAAATCCGGATGCTGTGATGGAAATTTTAGCTTCAAAGGATAGGGCACAGGCAGGCTACACAGCACCGGCGTGTGGGCTGAGACTGGAAAGGGTAGATTATGGCAAAGTGGTATGTTAGTGCGAAGAAGGCTGATTTTGCGGCAATCGGAGCGAAGTTTGGAATAGATCAGGTGACGGCTCGGATAATCAGAAACAGAGGTGTTATAGGAGATGACGCGGTAAATGAATTTTTAAACGGCAAAATCTCAGACATTGCAGACCCGGCTCTTTTAAAGGATGGTCAGAGGCTGGTTGACATTCTTGCCCAAAAGATAGCTGACAAGGCCAAAATCAGGATAATCGGCGACTATGACATAGACGGAGTGATGTCTACATATATTCTTGTGAAGGCACTTAAAAGAGCCGGTGCATGTGTGGATTATATGATTCCCGACAGAGTGAAGGATGGCTATGGTTTGAATGTGCATCTGATTGACAAGGCATATGAGGACGGGATAGACACTGTGGTCACCTGTGACAACGGAATTGCGGCGATTGAGGAAATCGCCCATGCAAAGGAGCTTGGAATGACGGTTCTCGTAACAGACCACCATGCAGTGCCGTTTGAAGATATAAAGGGTATAAAGATTTACAAGGAGAGCAAAGCAGATGCCGTTGTAAATCCGCATCAGATAGAGTGCAGCTATCCGTACAAGGAGCTTTGCGGAGCAGCTGTTGCCTGGAAAATTGTCATATTACTATATAGAAAAATCGGCATAGATGAGAAAGAGGCCATGGATTTTATAGAGAATGTGGCATTTGCAACAGTCGGTGATGTTATGCCGCTGACGGGTGAAAACCGTATACTCGTAAAGGCCGGCTTAAAGAGTATTCATCATACGACAAATATCGGCATGAAAGCCCTGCTTGAATGTTGTAATATAGAGGCTGAAAATGTAGATGCATATCATTTTGGATTTGTTCTTGGACCCTGTGTCAATGCGACAGGCCGTCTGGATACAGCCAAAAGAGCACTTGAGCTGTTTTTATGTGACAGGCAGGAGGAGGCCATGCGCATCGCATCAGAGCTTGTAGCACTCAATGATGACAGGAAGGAAATGACTGCAAAGGGCGTCGAAACCGCAGTTGAGATATATGAGAGGGACAATTATGAAAAAGACAGGGTGCTTGTCATATATCTGCCGGATGTGCATGAGAGCATAGCAGGAATCATAGCAGGCCGTATCAGGGAGAAATACAATAAGCCAACCTTTATACTCACAAAGAGTGAGGACGGAGTAAAGGGCTCAGGCCGCTCGATAGAGGAGTACTCCATGTATGAGGAAATGTGCAAATGCAGTGAGCTGTTCACGAAGTTTGGTGGACATCCGATGGCAGCAGGACTTTCACTGCCACAAGAAAACGTTGAGCCATTCCGTCAGAAAATAAATGAGTATACGTCGCTTACTGACGATGACCTCGTGCCTAAAATACATATAGATGTGCCGATGCCGGTGGATTATGTATCAATGAGACTGGTGTCTGAGTTTTCAGTACTGGCACCGTTTGGCAAGGACAATCCAAAGCCTGTTTTTGCAGACAAAAATCTACGTGTGAGCCGCATGTGGGTAGTTGGTAAAAACAACAATGTGCTTAGACTTTCTTTGATATCCTCATATGGCACGCCAATCAATGCAATTTATTTTGGTGATATAGAAAGCTTTTTTGACTATATCAGGCAAAGGTTTGGTTCAAACGCGCTTGAAGCTGCACAAAGAGGAAGGTTCAATAATATAGTGCTGTCCGTAGTATATTCACCAAAGATAAATGTATTCAGGGAAAATGAGTCACTGCAGTTTGAAATACAGTATTATAAGTGATATTATATTCTAAAAAGGTAACCGGTAAAGGAGAATAGATCAGTGTTTGGGAACAGAGCAAAAATATCCGCTGAGGAATTAGCGTATATGAAGGAACAATTGGATAATGACAGGGGATTTTTCGAGAACGTAAATGCAAAGTCAAAGCTTATAGAGGCTGATTTTGATGAGCTGGAAAAATCAAGACAGCTTGAGGAGTCATCCCTTAAGCAGTTAAATGATAATGCAAATAATGTGGTGGAATTTTCAAAGGACAGCATGGATGCCATATCAGCCTTAAACGACAGCTTTACAGAGTGTGTAAAGGCGGCTGCGGACAATCTTACAAGTCTTGAGAGTGCAGCAAAGGCAATTGCCACACAGCATGAGGATACATGTGCGCTTGTCGAAAACAATAAGCATTTTACAGCTCCGGCTAAGAGCTTGTCAGAGACATCGGACAGGCTTGAGGAGCATGTGGATAGCTGTGCGGATATAGCTGCACAGATGAAGGAGCAGAATAAGCAGATGAGTGTTCTCTCACTAAATGCGGCTATAGAGGCGGGCATGCTGGGAGAGCAGGGAAAGCTGTTCGTAGAGGCTGCTGAGAGCATAAGGGAGGCATCTGTTTCATATGACAGTGCAATTGATGCTGTTAAACAGGAGCTTTCAGAGGCAAAAGCTGAGATTAGTGCACTTAAAGAGCAGGTGAGCCACCTTGTAGGGCTTCTAAAGGACAACAATGTTGCCACGACAAAGCTCATGAAGCAGGGAGTGGAGCTCAATCATGTGTTTTCCCAGTGTGACGAGATTTCAGTTGACATGATAGAAGCATGCAGACAGCAGATTGTGTCAATCCGCAATACACAGGAGGAGATTATCAAGTTTGAGGAGCGCAATAAGCTGCAGATAGAGGATGCATACGCAGAAATTTCGACTCAGAGGAAAAATTCAGTAGAAATAAAATCCACTGTGGACAAGGTGCTCGACTACAGCAGGGAGAGAGTCAGATAACAGGACAGATATGCAGACTGTGAGAGTCATGCATTCTTATGAGTGAAATATAAAAAGACATCAACCGGTATAAATTCCGGCTGATGTCTTTTTGAATTGTAAGCTGCAATCATTAAATTAAACACGAACCTTGCTGTTTGCTGCATCCTGGAAGCTTCCGCTTTTCTGTGGAAGATGCATCCAGTTTTTGATGTAGACCACATTGTACATAACGAAAGCAAGCATAAAGGCTGTAGAAACGTCAAATACTGAGTGCTGTTTGATAAACATGGTAGACAGTATAATCAGAACACAAAGCACTAAGGATGCATGCTGAACGTGCTTTTTATCCTTGAAATAGCTGCTGTGCATCACCGCAAAATGAATGCCGAGCGAATTGTATACGTGAATGCTCGGAAACAGGTTCGTCGGTGTGTCAGTGGAATAAAGCCACTCGCAAAGCGCTGTAAACATATTGTGGTGCGTGAAATAATAAGGCCTTAAATTGTGACCATTCGGGTAGAGCGTTGATATAACTAAAAATACGGTCATACCGGTGTATAAAAACGCACACAGTCTGTAAAATTCTTTTTTGTCATGTAATGCCGTGAAAGCAATTCCAAAGGCCACATAGCCAAACCACATGATATAAGGAATAACAAAGTATTCACAAAACGGTATATAATCATCTATCGGAAGATGAATCAAGTGATAATGCGTGGTAACAGTGCGCTCTAAATATCCAAACCAGGTCAGATATATGATAAAGTATGATAAAATCCACACATGCTTGTAGCGGTTGAAAAGCTCTATAAGCTTATTCTGTATTTTCTTCATAAAACCACCTTTTTAATCCGCTTGAAATTATAACACTGAAAAATAATTCAAACAACACCAAAACAAAAGACTTAATAAATTTTATGAAAAAATTAATAATTAAGACCTTATATAATGAGCTTTTTGTGAAATATTTATCTGCAGCAAAAAGCATAGGATATAACCTGTGGGCTAATCTGCATAAAGAATACAGAAATCCCATGGTGCAAGAGTTATACAATCGCCTGCTGATACTGTACTGTCATCGCAAAGCTTCTTGAGACCGTCTGCATGGCAGGTAACAGTCTGCTCATCATCCGAGTAGTTAAGCAGATAAATGATTTTTTCTCCCTGCATATTGGTGCCGCGCTTTATGACAACGGGATAAGAAGCATCAAATTCATTTTTTGGCTCGCCGAAGAAAAGCTTTAGGGCTTCTATCAGCGTGTCCTCACCAAAAAGTGTGGCAAGATACATGGCGCGGCCACGGCCATAGCTGTTTTGGGTGATAGCTGCGTGTACTCCCCAGTGCTTGTGCTCATACATAGCAACAGGTGTGGCAGTGGTACAGTCGACCATCTCCATCCAGTCACGCGCTTTTGACGATTTGCCGCCACAACTTACGGTGACATTGTCAGGCAGGGTGAATTCATCGTACTGTATGCCTAGAGCCTTGTTTATAATATAAGGCTGTACGTCATGGCGTATTTTAAGATGTTCATCCGAAAAAGCAGATTTAAAGGTCACCACCATATTGCCGCCGTTTGCAACAAATTCATTTAAGGCATTGAGCACCTCATCTGTTGCGCTATAGAGTGCAGGCACAAGGATATTTTCATATGAAGCAAAAAGTGCCGGGTCGGCAGGAATCACGTCGTACTCAATGTTCATCAGATACAGGGCATCGCAAAGCCATCTGAAAACAGTATTGTAGTTGGAGTCACTTTCGTTGTTCAGCTTAAATTCATTAAGCCCTGTAAGAGAAGCGTTGTCAGCAATAACCGCAAACCTGTTTGTCTTTTTCAAATTTACCAGCCTGTGTCCGTATTTTTTTAGTTCGTTTCCGATAACACTGCACTCCTTATAAAGCCGGTTCGGTCTAAGGTCGTGGGAGAGCACGCCCTTCCAGTAGCTTTCTATGGCATTGTGGATAGAATGCCAGTGCCAGTATTCAACCATGCATGCACCGTTTGCAATGTGGCTTATGGCCTGCAGGCGCAGTTGTCCCGGATAAGGAAGCCATGGGTGATTTCCGGCAGCCTCGGTCTCAAGTACCAGATAATTATCACCTTTTATGCCCCTTGCAATATTGCCGCAGGCGGTAATCTCGCGGCCGCTAAGACTGCTCTGGGACGGGTGATATATATCGCAGCCTGCGATATCCATACACCTAGCAGCCTCGTACTGATTTACCTCCGGCTGCATGCCGTAAGAGTAATCGTGCCATTCAAAGTCGAAATTGTGAGTGATGAACTGGTCGTCTCTCTTGTATTTTTTGACGATATCGGCCTGCCATGCAAAAAAGTCTGTCACGAGCTTTTTCTGGAATTTTTTGTATTCTGCATCAAGACTCATATTTATGGTACCGCGGATATCAGGAAATGCATCCCAGTCGTCTACACGATTGCTCCAGTAATCCAGTCCAAACTCTTTGTTAAACTCGTCAATGTCAGGAAATTCATTTTTCAGATATTCTACAAATTTAGACTGTGCGTATTTGGAACAGGTGTCATAGGACTTTGTCTCATTGTCGAGCTGGAAGCCGATCACGCAGTCGTAGTTCTTTACCTGCTCCATAAGCTTTTCAATGATAATCTGTGCATGGCGCAGATAGTCAGGATTTGTGATATCCATGTTCTGGCGGTGGCCGTAGAGCTCTTTGCCGTTATGTGTTACAGCAAGAATATCGGGATATTTTTTTGCAAGCCATGAAGGAATAGCATATGTAGGTGTTCCGACAATGACCTTCAGCTCATATTTTGTTGCGCAGTCAAGCATACGGTGCAGATGTGTAAAATCAAATACTCCCTCCTCAGGCTCCCATGTGCTCCAGGTGGATTCTGCAATCCTGATAACATTCATGCCGGCATCGCGTATCATCTTAAAATCTGTTTCTATGCGGTCGTAAGGCATATATTCGTCGTAATATGCCACACCATATAGTATTTCCTCAAAATTCATTTATTCGTACCTCCAATATTTATACAAGGTATACATCAATGATACCTTTTGAACTTTAATCATACTATAAATATACGTTAGTAAATAAATGGTGTAAACATTAAATCATCAGAAAACAAAATGTTGAGCGAATATGCGTGGAAAAATGAGTCAGTTGCGCAAAAAATCTCATGTCCGGGATGACAAGCGTATGAAGATAGGTTATAATGAAAAACAATAGAGTTGCGCAACAAATAAAAGTTGTTCAGTTATTATTCACATTCAGATGAAAGAGGGGGCAGAATGAGTAACAATATCACGATATCAGATGTGGCAGAGGCACTTGGCGTTTCAAAGACAACAGTAAGCAGGGCTATATCGGGGAAAGGCAGGATAGGCGCTACAACAAGAAAAAGAGTGCTTGAATATATACAGGAGCATGATTATAAACCTAATGTAATAGCCAGGGGGCTTGCACAGTCAAAGACATTTAATATATGTGTGGTGATGCCGGGGGATTACGCACTTGTCGATCTGCCCTTTTTCCAGGAAGCTATAATGGGAATTCAGGAGATAGCAGGTATGATGGAGTACGATCTTTTACTTTGTATAGGTTCAGGCAATGATATGGCGGGGCTTAGGCGTATCATACAAAATCACAAGGTGGATGGAGTGGTGCTGCTTCGCACGATGGTAGATGATCCACAGGTGACATTCTTACAGGAGCGAAGGATACCGTTTGTCACAGCAGGCTCATGCAAATATAAGGATGTAAAGCAGATTGACCATGATCATAAAAGTGCCTGTATGGAGCTGACATCAATTATGCTCATGCGTGGCATGAAAAATATGGCGCTTCTCGGTGGAAACGAGGATATTGTCGTAAATCAGACCAGATATGCAGGCGTAGTGGATGCCTATGAGCAGTTTGGAAAAAAAATAAATGACAATCTTGTATTTTTAAACCTTGAAGGGAAATCATATATCGAAAAAGCTGTAGATGATGCTATTGACAGAGGGTGCGACTGTCTGCTGTGTATGGATGATGCAGTCTGTGCGCAGGCCATGAGACGGCTCCGTGAAAAGCATATAAAGGTGCCTCAGCAGGTGAAGGTGGCTTCATTTTACAACAGCTCAGTGCTGGAAAATAATGTGCCATCCATTACATCACTTTCGTTTGATTCAAAGGAGCTTGGAGCAAGAGCCTGCAAGAATCTGCTTAGACAGATAGAGGGTGAAGAAACTGAGAACAGAACACTTCTGCCATATGAGGTAGTGTTAAAGGAGTCCACACAGTAAATAGTAAAAGCCGGAGCCGACAAAATGTCAGACTCCGGCTTTTGCTTTATATAGTTACCATTTTTGTTAAATCATCACCAGATAAACTGTTGCGAGTGACACAACAATCTGGATGATTGCAAATCTGAAAACAACCTGTGCATTTGACCAGCCAAGCTTCTTTCTGACATGGTCATGGATTGGAGTTGTGGTATTCTTTAAAATATGTATCTTCAAAAATCTAAGAAGAGAAACCTTTATGAGTCCAAGTCCTCCGTCGATGATAAGCACGAGTGCTGCCAGTATGTAGATGAATGGGCTTTGTGATTTAAGAGCACAAATAGCTATGAATATACCCATGGCTCTTGAGCCTGCATCACCCATCAAAAGCTTGCTTGGTGTGGCATTGTACCACAGATATCCGAGCAGACACACTGCAAATAATAAAATACAATAGTTGAAGCTGTCAGCTATTTTGAGCACTGAATCAAGCACGAAGAAGGTCATTATGGTAATGATGGTAAGTGTTCCGGAAAGACCATCAACACCGTCCGAACAGTTTGTGACATTGATTGATACCCAGACTAAGATGACTGTGAGTATTCCAAACACAACAGGTGGAATATTTACAGAGCCGCCAAATATGGCAAAGGTGATTGTGCTTGAGTTGAAATGCAGATACACAACTGCCACAACAATGGCAACCGCAAAATCAAGTGCGCCCTTTAAATACTCGCCCCATGGCTTTTCGGCCGCATCGTCAAAGTAGCCTGTGAGCATCTCAATAACTATAAGCACAAGATAAATCGCAATCTCTACATTGATTTGTGAGAAGAGCAGTGCCGATATCACAAATGTGAATATAAAGATAATACCGGCTCCTCTCGGCTTCCCGGCTGAAAGCTTTCCGTCCACAGCAAACTGTCTGCCGAGATCCTTTGGTAAAAATTTATTTAATTTTGCAATAGCAATACATGTGAGTGCGAATGCAAAAATCACTCCGATGAAAGCTATTATCGACATATCTGCCGAAGTCAAATAAGAAATCATATAGTCCTCCTTTGATATTGTATTACAACCTCATTCATTATATTAGTCTGACAAAAAAAAGTAAAGTTTTACTTGCAATTTTAAATAATTGTGTTATTATACTTATATGCTTTAAAGCGTTGAAGCATTAAAACTTTAAATTGTAACATCTAGCTACAGTAATATTTATATTTGTTACAATAATATTTATACTTGGAGGAAACAAAAATGGCTCAGAAAGGTGATTTAATGACAGCACGCCCTGATATCCGCGTGCTTGACGCTACCATTAGGGATGGAGGACTGGTAAACAACTTTATGTTTACAGATGATTTTATCAATGCTCTTTATCGTGCAAACGTAAAGGCAGGCATCGACTATATGGAGTTTGGTTATAAGGCATCTAAGGAGCTTTTTGATGTAAATAAATTCGGCAAATGGAAGTTCTGTGATGAGGCAGCTATCCGTGAGATAGTCGGGGACAACAACTCTGATATGAAGATTTCTGTCATGGCAGATGTGGGCAGATGTGACTACAAGAAGGATATTCTCCCCCGCGAGGACAGTGTGATTGACATGGTGCGTGTGGCTACATATGTACATCAGATGCCTGCAGCAATCGAGATGATCGAGGATGCCAAGTCCAAGGGCTACGAGGTAACCTGCAACATCATGGCTATCTCAAATACACAGGAATCAGACTTAGACCAGGCACTTGACATGGTTGCCAAGAGCTCTGCAGACGGCATATACATCGTAGACAGCTACGGAGCTCTCTACCCTGAGCAGATTCGCCGCACTGCCGATAAATACACAGAAATTGCTGAGGCAAACGGAAAGTTCGTAGGAATGCATGCGCACAATAATCAGCAGCTTGCATTTGCAAACACCATAGAGGCAGCAGCCCGGGGAGTCAGCCTGTTGGATGCAACAATGATGGGCATGGGACGTGGCGCAGGAAACTGTGCGATGGAGCTTTTACTCAGCTTCCTAAAAAATCCAAAATACAATGTATTCCCTGTACTCAAATTCATTGAAGAGCATATGCTTCCGCTCAAGGAGAGCGGTGCTGTATGGGGCTACGATATTCCATACCTGCTCACAGGACGCTTAAATCAGCATCCATCAGCAGCCATTGACTACATCAAGTCAGGAGAGACACATTACGCAGATTTCTACACAGATTTGCTTGATAAATAAAAATAGATAGATGTATATAAATCAATCCGCTATGCCAGATTTTGGTGTAGCGGATTGTTTTTATGCGCGTGAAAACCAAAGAGTAATGCGAAACTCGGTATTATTATGTGAAACAATAGCCCGCCCATTCATCTGCTTCATCATAAGGGTAATATTTCTGATACCCATGCCGGTGGTATTAAACAGAGAGCTTTTATCTGAGATATGGTTTGTTATCTCGATACCTGCATCTTTACTCCGGTAGATAGAGCTTATGCAGACAGGCGCTTTGTTATCTGCATATTTGCATATATTGTTTGTTATATTGTTAAAAATCCGTCCGAGAAAGTTTGAGTTTACAGTGATTTTAAAATCCTTCCATATGAGCTTTTCTATATCAAGTGAAAAACTGTTTTCACGGAGGATAAAAGCCATCTCAGAAAGATAGTCACCTATTGCACTTTCCATATTGCAAGGAGCGTCAAGCTCAAGAGCTTCTTCATTGCAGGCAAGTGAATAGTCAAAAAGCTGGTCGGTAAGGCCTTTTATTTCGCATATTTTATTGAAAATCACATCTATGTGTTCAGTGGGAATCGCACCCTTTTCATTTTCCATTCTGATAATTTCAGCGTATGATTGCAGCCCTGCGAGAGGAGTGCGGATATCGTGTGCCATGCTTCGTATCAGCATATTTTTTTCATTGATCAATTCGGTTTCAGACTGCTCGACAACGTTTAAAGTGCCATGTATTTGCATGAGAATATGTCTGGAAATGAAAAACAAAATCATTATTGCTGTAATTAAAGTGAAGAGAGCATCACAAATAAGCAAAGCTTTGAGATATTTTACCTGATAGTTATTGTATATAAAAATTTTAGCTGTCCTGTCATTAAAGTTTAAATCTTTAAGGTAAACAGATATTTTCTGATTATATAATGATAGATTTTGGGGCTTTTTGAGACATAAAAATTCTGTTGAAACGTAATGTGTTTCATTATCAATGGATATGAGAAAAAATTCGGGCTTTTCTCTTTGAATCCATGTATCAATGCTTTTAAAATCGTTTGACGAAATTTTATTGTCAGACACATATTTTTGAAAGTCTGTAATATACGCAGCTTGTGTATTGTAAATATAGCTGTCGGAGCTTACATATTCATTTATTATTTTTTCCCCGTAAAGGTATATAGCTGTAAATACAGCAATTGAAATCAATAAAGCTATTAAAAATGAAATCAATAAGCTGCTTATGTATTCCTTATATCCGTTAAATTTATTCTTCAAATTTATATCCCTTTCCCCACACTGTTTTAATCAGGTGGGCACAGCCACAGCCGGCTTCAAGCTTATTGCGCAGATTTTTAATATGAACCATAATGGTGTTATTGGAAAACTGTGTATACGGTTCATTCCAGACGCTTTCAAATATATTCTGTGTTGAAAATGTCTTTGTCGGATGAGAAATTAACAGCAGAAGAATCTGATATTCTTTATCCGTGAGAGCAAGCTGTCTGCCATCGTAACTGACATTGTTGCATTTTGTGTATAAGGTTAAGCCACATCGTTCAATAGTGGATGAAGCGGTGGTGTCTGATGCATCTGCATTGTCGTAGACGCGACATCTTCTTATAAGAGCCTGAATACGCGCTATAAGCTCCACGTAGGAGAATGGTTTGACAAGATAATCGTCCCCTCCGGCGGAAAGGGCTTCCATTTTATCGGTTTCAAGAGATTTGGCTGTCAAAAAGAGAATCGGAACATATGATTTTTCCCTGATTTTACGGCATACATCGATGCCGGAAATATTTGGCATCATTATGTCAATAATCAGCAGATCAAAAGTTTTGTCGAATAATTCTAATCCTTCTTCACCATTAGTTGCCTCAACAACAGTGTAACCTTGATTTTCAAGCAAAATCCTAAGAGCATTTCTAATAGTAACATCATCTTCAATAATAAGTAGTTTATTCATACGCAAATATCTCATAAGTAGTATAATAATATAAAATATAATAGCACATAAAAACACAATATGCGCTTAATAAAATCTGAAAAATTCTGAAGAAATCTGAAGTGTGGATGTACATGACAATGAAAAATTCAGAAATTTTCATAACAAATTAAGTCGATTTTTCAGAAATATGAGATACTATATAAACATAGACGTCTATAGTAACAATGCGGTAGTAAAAAATTACAAGGAAAGGAAAATATGAGACAGCAATTAAACAGAATTATAAGTGATAAAAAAAGTATAGGAATGATAATTTTTATGCTTGTAATTCCAATTTTGGATATTGTACAGATTTATTATCAGGATATTATTAAATTTAATGGAGAAATGGGGAAACCCTATCCGTTATATGTCACATTTTTATCATGCTATTCACAAGGGCACATATTTCAAATGATTTATCTGTGGTTTTTACCATTATATTTGCTGGTAATAGTGGGAGAAGAGAGTATTGTTGATTATATTACAGGATATAAGAATATATTGATATGTAAAATGGGAAAAAATAAATATATTTTACAAAAAATGAAATCAGCCTTTATTGTCTCATTTACAATTGTATTTGTAGGACTGGGATTAAATCTTATACTTTCACAAATAGTATTTAATGGGGGAACAAATACACCGTTTGATGCAGAACCATTGAAATATGACAGTTTTGTCATGGTAGAAACATTTCTTTTTGAAATAAGCTATACACATCCATTGACAACGAATATAGTCTACATTCTTATAACGGCAATATTTGCCGGTGTTTTGGGAATGATGGGAGCTGCGTTGGCAATATCTATACACGAAAGAAAGATGGTATATGCGTTGACATTCGCAATCTGGTTCATACCAATTTTGTTTAAAAATTCATCAATGCATATTTTTCAACCGTTTATGGAATATGGTTTTAATGTTGTTGTTCCAGTGGCGATATGGTGTATAGTGCTTTACATTTTAGTGATTATAACAGCTATTATATGGGAGAAAAAAATTGTTGAAGTATAAATATTTAGTATGTGCTTTAATATATGTGGGATTGTGTAGTATAGATTGTTATTTTTCAAATGTACCTATGCTTAATTCAATAGGGCAGATGGGGATAACGGAGGATGTAATTTTCCTGAATAGCCACAATTCAGGCAGTAATTTCTGTGGAATTAAAGAAATATTGGTTGTAGATACAATTCCTGTCTTATTGGGAATATACTATGCATTGGACAAAGAAAAAACATATATATTACTTAGATATAAAACGCGGGAAAAATATAATAATAGCCAGATCAGGATAATTATTGTAATGGCGGCAATATTTTCGGCAGTTCGTCAGATAGTTGATTATATTTTTACGGTATATAGTTTTAATGGTGCAACAATTAAGAAATATCCATTTGTACTGTATTCTCTTATGGAATTTGTTGTTATTTGGATTTTCTTTGTCGCAACAGGTCTTTTTTACAAAATACTTAGAGATTGTTTACAAAATGAACTTATTGCTCTTATAGGAGCTTTTGGAGTTAATTTTGTGCAATTCATTTTGATAAGATTTTGGCTCGTTAAGTTTTGGATACCGGGTTTAGATGTTGCTGTAGCATATGATTTTTTGGAAGGAAATAAATCGTTTGTAAGCTGTTTGGGTATTCTTGCAAAAAATATAGTAATGGCAATAGTTCTGTACATAGCAGGAATAGTAACGTTTGCAAAAAGGGATATTTTAAGAAATGAAAAATAAGTGGTTAAACATAATATTGATCATATGCATGATTATTATGCAAAGAGTTGTAATACAAATGAGTGGCTATGAGGTATATCAATTACCATTTGTACTTTTTTACTTTTCGGGTAATGCAAGAGAAATTACAACCGGATATGGTAAGCTTTGGCTGATCAGATCTTATAGCAGAGAGAGGTTATACTTAAAAAATGCTATATTATCAGCAGCGAAATTAGCCTGTATAGTAATAGGTCAGACGATTATTTTTTTAATATGTGATGGGACATGGAATGATTTATCAAGTATAAAATTAATACAGGTAATAGTTACATATTTTGTTGGAGTATGGACATTGATACAATTACAATTTTTACTTGAATTATTTATGGATGCCAGTATTTCAAATATATTTGTAAATATTTTTTTGGTGGTATCACTGATAATTGGAAATAACGTACTGATAAATCGTGATCTAAGCCGGATTGGAGTTATGCTTTTTCCCAATATGCTATTTGGAACGCGTAGTGGGATAATTTATCAAAAAAACATATATGTGAGATACGAAACTTCAATTATATATGTGATTATATTATTAGTAGTTTTAAATATTATTTCAATAATAAAATATAAGAAAACAGACATTTACTGAGGAGATGATATAGTATGATACAATTACAAAATGTAACAAAGAGGATAAAGGAAAATACGGTATTGGATAATGTATCGTATACGTTTAAAAGTGGTTTTGTTTATGGTTTATATGGGCAAAATGGTTCAGGAAAGACTATGCTGCTAAGAGCTATAAGTGGTTTGATAAATCTGGATAGTGGAAGTATTTTCATTGATGGGGAAAAGCTGCATGATAAAATTGAGTTTCCACCTGAGACCGGTATTGTTATAGAAAATATGGAATTGCTGCCGGAATGTTCCGCAAAGAGAAATCTTCAGATGCTTGCAAAGATAAAAAATATAGTTGATGAAAAAGATATAATCTTTTCTCTGGAAAGGGTGGGTCTGGACCCCGACTCTGATAAAAAAGTAAAAAAATTTTCATTGGGAATGAAACAGCGATTAAATATTGCACAGGCAATTTTTGAAAATCAGAAAATTATATTGCTTGATGAACCGACAAATGCATTGGATGAAGATGCAGTGCAGCTTATATATAAAATAATAAGAGAGGAGAAGTCAAGAGGAGCAACGATTATTGTAGCCACTCATCATAAAGAAGATTTAAAGGAAGTGTGTGATGTGATATTAAAAATTGCGGAGGGAAAAATTGTTGAGGAAAATGAAAATAAATAAGTATTTTCTTGGAATTGTTCTTATAATCATAATAATTATGTACTTTATGGCTGGAGTTCTTTTCCTGGGAAATACAAGAGAAGATAATAATATGAAAGTTAGTACTGTACAACAGAGCATAGCATATCAGACTTTTAAGTCTGAAACAGAAGGCTATAATCTTGCATCAAAATATGCAGAAAATCTGCAGAATAATTCTTTGGACAAAGAAGCTATTGATTTACAATTGCAGGAGGCAAAGAAATTTTTACAGGATAATATTAAAGGAATAAGCAGGGAAAGTGATAATTTTGCGCAGATGTTTTATTATTGTGGGATCATATATGGGTTAGATGATATTTACAATTGTGGAGATTATGAATTTGTAAAGGTTGGAATGGAAGTCAGAGGTTATATTATTAATGTCCAAAATGGTGATATGGATGATGAGCTTGAAGCTGACTTATATGATAAGCTGACAAAACTCACTGCTGATGATATACAGGAGGTTGTCGAAGCAATTGATAATTAAAACAAGATAAAAATAGCAAAAATCTCTGGACACTGCAACAAATGGGATATGTACAGTTCTAAATTAACCCATTCTTTTGTAGTGCATTGTAAAACATAGCACGTCCAGAATAGTTCCAATACGCACAATTTTGACGAGGAAGATTACTTGAATAAAAGCAGATAAAAATCAGTTGTAGAAAATCCAAATAATGGATATAATAATAATATAGGAAAAGAGACGAACATAGATTTCTAACAGAAAGGACGTGATATTATGGTAACAACAGAATCTGTAACTATTAAAGTTCCGGTAGGAATGTCAAAATATCTGGTAACTATGAATCCGGAAACAGAGCTTACCCGAAATGCACTGTTGCTGTATCCATATATACTGAATCAGACGATATCCCATGGTCGTGCGGCTGAAATTCTGGGAATCAGAAAATCCGAGTTGATTGATCTGTATGATAAGCTGGGATATTCCTATTTTGATATGACGATGGATGATCTGGATGATGAACTGAATACTTTCAGAGAACTCAAAAAGAAGGAGGCTGCGGTATGATTGTTGTATCAGATACAACACCGCTGATATCACTTCTTAAAATCAATCGTATAGATTTGCTGGAAAAACTGTTTGGCGATGTTTTGATTCCGCAGGCAGTATTTGATGAGCTGACAGTTGATGAACGATTTCGGCTGGAAGCCGATGAGATTAGGCAGAAGAAATTTATCGTAGTGAAGCCTGTCAATAATCCGGAATCAGCCAGTATATTAAAAAGAGCGGCAGGTCTTGACCAGGGCGAGAGTGAAGCGATTGTCCTGTCAGATGAATTAAAAGCAGATCTGTTATTGATGGATGAAGCAAAGGGAAGAAATGTATCAGCTCAGATGGGACTTAGAATCATGGGGACGATAGGGATTCTTATGGCAGCCTATGAGGAACACGAACTGACATCGGATGAAGTCAGAGAATGCGTGAATGGTCTGCAACGTGCCGGACGACATATCGGACAGCGGCATTATCAGATGCTGTTAAGCAGATTGAAAGACTAAATATACTCTGGTTCTATAATAGTATCGTGGTTCTGGATTGGTTCTAAAAAGTTCTGAAACGAGATGCAGGATAGAAAAATTGAAAATAGTAGTAAATCTGACGTCTGTACCATTTGTTCTGGGGCTGATTGTAGAACTGGAGGATTGTTATATTGTGACTTCGAACCGGGAGAGTGGATTCGGAAGATACGATGTGATGTTGGAGCCAAGAGATAAGTGCGATGATGCATTTATTATTGAGTTCAAGGTTCAGGATTCGGAAACAGAGAAAGATCTGGAAGATACAGTGAAAGCCGGGCTGGAGCAGATTGAATATAAGAAGTATGCTGCAACGTTGGAGGCAAGAGGAATTCCGGAGGAAAAGATTCATAAATATGCGTTTGCGTTTTGCGGGAAACATGTTTTGATAGGGAAGTCAACAACAGGAGATAAATAGCAAAAATCTCTGGACACTGCATAAAACAGGAGCCTCGCAGGAGAACTTGCTACAAAATTCGCTGTACGAAGCGGCTTAGCAGCTGTTGGAATTATGTCAAGATACAGCAATGGGGCTGTAAAAAAACTTCCCTAGAAAAAAATCGCCCAGGCCGTGAGGTCTGAGCGATTTTTTGGTATAATTAATTATGCTACTAACAGACTATACTAATGGTAATTATACTATGCGTCAGCTGAAATTACCATTAGAAATCGCAAAATTGATCGATATTTCTGATCCGGTATATACTTTTTGTGTCCAATGTATTGACATAGATCCAATGCTTTGTACCATTGATGGAAAAATTCAATCGCACATATGGTCATTATCCGAAATATCAGGTTGCTGATGCCGGATACGGTTCTTACAATAATTATCTTTATTGCGAAGAACACGGCATGGAAAAACACATGAAATTTCCCATGTACAAAAAAGCAACGACAGACGAAAGCTGAATAAAACTCAAGCGTGATTAGCTGAGCTTTATTAAATTCACCATTTTTTATACCCAAAGATGCAGACCTGTTCAAAAATAGAAAAATTCATACAAAGAAACAACAAAACCGACATTTGCCGGAGTTGGCGTTTCTTAATTAGGGACTTATTTTACAGCCCCATTAAATTATAGCTGAATCATTATAATATATGAGATGATACCTATAACACTATAAAAGCAATGAATGAGAGTATGACAGCAAAATCTATGCCTGTTATGGTTGGAAAGAAACGATAAGAAGATATTCCTTGAATTGAACTTTGGTTTGATTCAAGGGAATTTTATATTTGGAGTGTCATTTTCTGCAATTAGGAGTCACTTTCTGCAAGAACAATTGAACAATACAATTTATTTGATATATTTAAAGAAGAAAGTGATATTTAATTTGACAAGAGTATAATCGTTTGTTAAAGAAGAAAATGGATTTCAGAGTAATTTATCAAGGAGAGAAAATTATGCTTATAGTAAGAGAGTTTAGCAATAGATTTCAGCAAATGTCTGGAATGCCTATCAATAGTAACGAAACAAAGGAAAGACTTAAAGCGGCTGGAATAGATATAAATAGTAAACAATATCGAGCTGTTATGAGTGAGATGTCCAGAGATGGTGGCGGTGGATATACTACAATCTCAGCCATTAAGAAACGAATGAGCCGATATGATAAAGATGGAGACTGGATTAATCCACGCACAGGATTGGCGGGGTTACTCGTTACAGATAAAAATTGTGCTAGCAAAAATAGAATTGTTTCAATTTCAGAAAGCATTATGGATGAGATGTTTGAAAGCACTAAAAAAGAATTTTTTATGGAAAATGGGGTGCATAACGGCGATACAACAAACAGATCAGAGATATATCAAAAGTTGTATCAGCAAACTGAGAAAAACGACAGATTAGCAGCAGGGTATACATTAGAGGAGTATGAGCGACAGTATTGGCAGGCATTCACAGATGCCGTAAAAGTAGCAGACCCTAAATGGGAGGCTGGAAAACCTATCATGCCGGGAGTTTTAGATAGAATTACAAGTAAATCCATTGATGCTTTATTAGTAAAATCTGGTAGTCAACTGATTAGAAAGTCATTTGAACGAATGATATAAAAAGTATCCATTTTGCGGGAGAGCATTCTGTTTGATAATATTTATGTTTTGACTTAAGGAGGATTTTTTATGAATACTATTAAGAAGAGAGCTTTAACATCAATTGCAGTATGTTTTATGGCATGTTTAATGTTTTCAATGCCGGTATTAGCAGCTTCAAATTCATTTTCGAAGACCACTGTAAAGTTAAATGCGATAGATGGTGGGGTATCTCAAATAGCAAAAGTTTCTTCAGGAAGTGTTTTAGGAACCAATCCTAAAATCACTCAGGTGAAAGTATACTTAAATGTAGCAAGTGGTACAGATCCGTTTGACCTTTATATTGAGAGTCCAGAAGGAACAGTAGCAAGGTTGACACCTTCTACAAAGTCAAGGACATATTATGTAACCGATTTTGTGTGTGAAAATCCCAAAGGAGATTGGTATCTTCAAATTGAAAATTTAGGCAAAACCTATGATCCCAATAAACTATATCCTGCATCAACGGTAACGGCAACAATAACAGTCACATACAGTTACTGATTTAATATCAATAGGATGACATTCTCGCAAGTAAATAATGATTTGTTCATTTGCAACATGTTAAACACGATACTTTTTTAGAGGATAAAGGTTTTGGGTTTTACAAAAAAAGGCACCATTTACAAAGCCAATTGACCCTTGAATTGTTGTCAATTATAGTTGTCAAAAAATACGGAGGTGAGATAAAAAATTTTAGTAGTATTTTGTTGCTTTATAATTGTATGTATTAAGAAAATTAAGCGGAGAAAGTTTTATGAGAACAAAAAAATTTATAGTTGCATTATGTTTTAGCTTTTTTATGTTCATGTGTAGTGTGTCAACTGTGTATGCGTATAATACATATAATCAGCACAAATTGACATATGGTGTGGGAAATTATGGAAAAGATACACAACATTACTTTATTACATCAAGTGCAAGCGGCTATGCATCTTATATTAATACGGCAATGAGCGAATGGGTAAATACAACTAGTAGCATGGGAGTAACAACCCCTATTTCTTATACAAAAACCACAACACAATCAAGTAGTAGAATGGATATATATCAAGTAAGTACTGTTAATGAATGGTGGGGGTTAACAACTATGTATAATGGAAGTACAGAGGTTGATCCATTCAGTAGCAATTGGACTTGGGGAAAAATACAATTAGATGCGGATTTTTCGGATTTAAGTGAAAATAAAAGATTGGCTGTTATAGCTCATGAAATGGGGCATGTTATGGGGTTGGCACATTCAGACTTTAGTAATGTTTTGATGAGGGCAGATATTGCTTATAATTCAAGTAGTACCTCGAGAGCACAAACTAATGATTTAGGTGGAATAAATTATTTATATAAGTAGGAGGAAGTAAAATGAAAAAAATTGGTATTAGAATATTAGGGTGTATGGCATTATTGTCAATGGTTGGTTGTGGAAGGATAGAAGGTGCAAGTGTTCAGGATTTAAGCAATACTAAAGATGCAATTGTTGAAAGTGAAACCACTTTGGCAGAAAATAATAATGAATATTCAAATAAAAATTCCCTATTTTATAGTGATATTTCTAGTTATGAAATTTTTACAGATGTAAATAGTGAAGCTGCGTTAAAAAATCTTTACTATAATATTGATGAATTTATTGATAGTGACTCATCAGATGTCATTGTAAAAGGAAATATTATAGAAATAGAATATGTGTATATTGATGGATGTTCTTATTCTGTGCTTACCGTTGATGTGGAGAGAGCATATAAAGGCGAGGTGCAGGAAACCATCACTGTGTATGAGGATGGAGGATATACTCGGCTGAGCGATGAAAAGGAACAAATTGAAGCACATGCCGATTTGTCACAATACACAGAAGAAGAAATGGAAAATTTGCTAATTAACCATACTTTTATGGGTGCGGAACATTCAAATGTTGGAGATACTGTTATTCTATTTCTGAAAACAAATGAAGGCAGTATTCTGGGTGACAGTTATCGAATTAACTGTTCAGTCTTTGGACGGTACACTTTGAATAAAGATAGCTATATTAGACCTGAATTTATTGTTGAGAATGATAATCCAGAGAAAATAACAACATATAGTAATATGGATACATTCGAGTTTTCGGTGTCTAAATCAATGCTTGAAGATAAACTTTCACAGCAGTAAAATGTCTATATTGAAAATATTGGAAAAAAGTAAATGTTTGATATAACAGACTATCAAAGAAAATTATGCATTTTTTCTATGGGGTATTCTTGCAACAGTGATGTAATTTAATAGGCACAGGAATATGTCAAAAGACCAAAACAGAAAGTGTTAATGATAATAGGTGTTTACTGTTATAACATTTGTTATTTAAAGGGACTGTCGCTTTAACGATTTAGCATGACAGCCCCTTTTTCGAATCTCTTTTTTAAAATATTATAGGGAAGAAACAAGATGGACTAGAACAAGTCCCTTTTCATCATGCATATTGCATAAAATAATGCAAAAAGAACCAAAATGGGTTCATAGGCATGGTGAAAAGGGATGGAACAGAAAATAAAGCAAGATGAGATATTTATTGGTAAGAATATCCGGCGTATAAGGAAAGAAAGAGGAAGAACATTTGCTAAAGAGATATAATTATATTCTTTAAGTTCGGAGACAGTAGTAATGCCGGCATATGTTAATGCAAATTTGGTAATAGAAGAAAGATTAAGCTGTTCAAAATGTTGATTTTGGTCATTTTCTACAAATATAGGTCGATTTCTGCCTTTTATTTGATTGTTCGGGTGAGAAATAGTAATATATGACTGTAAAATGGTTTTATATTATTCTAATTGAACGAGGGAAAATAAGCTATGTTTAGAATTGCTATATGCGATGATGAAAAGATTTTTAGAGATGACCTAAAGGAAATACTTATACGTTATATGACTGACAGAGGAATAATGCTTGAAATTGATACTTTTAGTTCAGGAAAAGAATTTGTTGAACTGGGAATTGAAATGGTAAAATATAAGATTGTTTTTCTGGATATCAACATGGATGAACTGGATGGAATTATGACAGCAAAAAAGATCCGGGAAAACAGCAAGGATATGTTTATTGTTTTTGTTACAGCCTTTGTAAACTATACGATAGAAGGATATAAGGTAGATGCAGTAAGATATATTTTAAAGGACAATAAAAATCTGGTTGCCAGTGTTTATGAGTGCATGGATGCAATTCATGAAAAAATGGATTATAAGATTACTTGGGCTGAATTTGATTTCTGCGAAGGTACAAGGAAAGTTTCATTGAATCGCATATTGTATATTGAGAGTAAATTACATAAATTGGAGTTTCATGTAATGGAGGATTGTCTGCAAAAATATACATTACAAGGGACGCTAAATGAAATAGATGATAAGTTTGCCGGAAATGATTTTCTGCGGATACATCAGAGCTTTCTGGTTAATATGAAATTCATTAAAAATATAAGCAGATACAGAGTATTGCTGAATAATGGAATTCTATTAGATATAGCTAGAGCGAGATATAAATATGTAGAAGAAAAGTTTATCGCTTATAGAGGTGAAGTATAAATGTTTGTTTACATTCAGAGTCTTTTGATTATGATGTTGGAAATATTATGCTGCAAAATTTTTTTTGAAGCATTTGGAATAAAAAGAGAGGAAAATAATTGTTGGAAAAATTATAGTATAGTTATCGGATTGACAGTGCTTTGCTATTTTATTGCAATGATTTTTCGAGACTATTTTATTGTAAAGCAGGTATTTTCAATTATTCTCATAACATTCTTTATGTTGCTTTATCTTAAACTGAGTTTTGGTAAGGCGATGATTTTATCAGCATTATTTGAGAGTCTTTTGCTCGTGATGGATTATTTCGCGTTACTTATGAATATTTATATTTTTCATAACATGGAAGAAGTATGGGAATCACATGTTATACAGGGTTCATTGGTCGTTGTTTTAGGAAAGGCATTGTTACTTTTTGCTGTATTAATTATTAGAAATCATATGGAGAAAAAATCTTTGGCTATGCTGGCAGATACAGAATGGCTTCGGTTTATTTTTTTCCCTATTTTCACAATATGTGTTATTACAGCTATGATAAAAATGTCTGAAGATATAAAAAATAAAGCCCAGGAGAATTTATTTTTTGTTATAGCGTGTGGATTGGCGGGAATGAACATAGTTGTATTTTATTTAATATATGATATTTTAAAACGAGAAAATAAATTGCAGGAGGAACGTATTTATAGGATACAGGTTAAAAACCAAATAGGTATGTATCGTTCTATTTCTGAAAATTTTGATAAACAAAAGAAAATGACACATGAATATAAAAATCAGATTATGTGCATTGATTCTTTGATAAAAAAGAAGAAATATGATTCATTGGAAAGCTTTGTAAATAAAATCAGTGGTCAAATTAGTAAAGAATTGGATTTTATTTGTACAAATAATGTGATTGTGGATGCGGTATTGAATACTAAATATCAGGAAATAAGGGATAAAGGTATTGTTTTTGTATTTAAAATTAATGATTTATCATCTTTGAATATTAGCGATGAGGATGTTGTGGTTATTATGTCCAATTTATTAAACAATGCGATTGAAGCATGTGAAAAGTGCAGAGGGGATAAAATAATAAAATTGAAAATTGTTATAGAGGACAATAATGCGATTATATCGGTGAAAAATACTTATGAGAATGCTGTTATTTATGAAAATGGAGAGATACAGACTACAAAGATTCTGGATACAGATGAACATGGAATAGGAATAAAAAATATAGCTGAAACAATAAGGAAGTACGGGGGCTCTTATGTGATTCAAAACGATGAACGAGAGTTTTATTTTTCCATTATGATTCCTCTAGTGAAAAGTGATTTCTGAGAACAAATCACTTTTTTGTCGTTTTCTGCAAAATAAGTACACTTTCTGCAATAGACCTTGTTAAGAAATTGTGTATTGTTATACTTACAGTAGAAGGAGGCGTTGATATGATTGAGAAGATGGCAATGGGGTTGGTTGACCAAATGGCTGAGGAAAAAATGATTGACAAGGAAGCGGAAGAATATTATGTCTATACGCTTGTTTCGTTAATGGAAAAATTTATAACCATTGGAACTATTTTGCTAATAAGTGTACTGATTGAGAAATTAGTTCCAACAGCATTCTTTTTGTTATTCTTTTTGTCATTAAGAAAAAGAACAGGCGGATATCATATGAATACCTTTTTTCAATGTTATTTGGGTACAGTGGTTACTTATATGCTTGTCTTAGGTTTATGTATGGTTCTGGTTGACTATCCGCAGCTGGTTTTTGGATTATTATTAGTTGCAATTTGCATAGTTGAAGTTATAGGGACTGTTAATCATCCCAACATACATATGGATGCGGTAGAACTGTCAGAATCAAAGAGGGCGGCAAGAATTTTGTGTGCAGTTGAAGTGTGTGTTATTTACACTTTTACTTTGCTCGGAGCCGATATGATGTATGTTTGCCATATGGCAGTTGCTGTTATATTATGTGCGGTTCTGTTGCTGATAGCTAAAATATTAAAACAGGAGGTAAAGAGAAATGAAGAAAATTAACAAAAAGGTATTGAAGGTTGTGGAGAGGGTGATAAGAAATGAGATTAAGAGAGCCAGTGGTGATCCTCCGTTTTGTTTGGGGATATTTCATCAACCGAAAAGACCGGTAGAACATAAATGTAATAGAGAAAATAAATAAAGAAATAAATGGTAGTATATTTCTTCACAGACTCCTTAAATCCTATAATTTCAAGCTTTTGCGATACTTTGTTGTTCATATCATTATTCACCCACCAGGTGAAGAAAATATATGGTAAAATAGACGTAACAAAACCTATAGATTGGAGTCTTTTACCATGAATAACAACCACCGAATCACACTGAGCACCAATAAGAACATTATTGTTGAGTTTACAAATGATACAATAAATCGTTCTGAATAAAGTGTTTTTCAGGAAACATCCAATTTAGGAATTTTGATTAAGAGAGAGATAATAAAATGAAAATATGTTATATAGTTGTTTCAGCTTTTTTGATTATTTTCTATCCAAGACAATTAACACATCTTATGTGCTTTGGGAGACATCGTGATAAGAATATTGTCAAAAGCAAAGCTGCTTATTGGGGAATATATTTGTTTTGGACAATTATTTTTTTGATTGGTTGTCTGATGATGGGTTCAGCGATGAAAGTAAATTCTACAATGGATAAATTAGTGTATTATTTCATTTTAGGAAGTGATAATAGGGATTGTGTTGAATTGGGAAGTGAAGAGAATGATGAGGCATATATTTCTACATATTATACACGAAAGGAAATCAATGAGAGCTTTTTATTTGAGGTTGTCCAAAAACATGAATATGCATATGAGATGTGTCAATTACAGGAGTTGATAATTAAGAAACAGGATGAAAGATGGATACTTTATTTGAATGATGAGGTGATGGGATATGTAGAAGTAAAAAAAGGTTTTTTAATTAAGGAGTTTTGTTTTGTGTGGGATAGGCAAAAAATAGACCAAAGGAGGCAGTTATATGAGTAAAAAAATGTGCAAGAGGATATTTTCAGTAATTTTATCATTAGGTCTTGTTATGGTTCAATCCATGAATGTTAATGCAGCAGGTAATGAAATTGGTAAATATTCAGTATTCGTTTAGTGGCAGATATGCGGTGCGGACAGGCATCTATTTGGGATTTTAAAAAATAGCAAAAATCTCTGGACACTGCAACAAACAGGAGCCTCGCAGGAACACTGCTGTAAAATCCGCTTAGTATGAGCGTATTTTGCAGCAAGTGCTCCTGCGAGGCTTTGTCATTTAATCCAATAAACTTAAAACGCTTTATTTCTTCTTCCACGCAAGAAGCCTCTCAATATGCAGCGGTTTCCCCTGAACAGCCTGCACCTTCAATCTGTTTTCCTCACTGAAACCAACCAGAATATCATGATTAGCCTCAGCCAGATAATCGATGATACCATCGATATCAGACTTCGTGTTCTTCGGACAATGAATATACAGATGCTTATTTGCGGAAATATGCAGTGTATATGAGATGCTGAAATGATACCACAGAATCTTGTGCAGGGTAGAGTATTTGTAAATCCATAAAATCTCTTTGATAGGCACGATGGCATTGCCATAAGGCGAGGTCATGATAAAATAGTGCTCTGTGATAAACATGTCCTCGGTGGCAAGCTGTGGCAGTGTCGCAAGCTCCTCCTCAGCCTCGGCAAGCAGCTTGTGCGGATTGCCAAATACAACAAGATTCTGACATGCCGGTGCCAAAACAGGAAACCTGATGCATAGGATGTAGAATATCAGGCTGATAACAGCATAGATGAGAGTGCCAAAATAAAAAACAAACATAAAAATAGTAGTTTTCAAATGGTACTCAGGCTCATTAAGATAGTAGCCTGTTATGGTATCGGAGAGTCCCTTGGAATCCCAACTCAGATCCTTAGACAGTTTATTTACAAACTGTGTGTAGGTGCCCTTTCCCTTTACGATTTTACCGACCACCGTGAGTTTGTCGATAGAGGGCAGACCCTCCTCACAGGTGGATGGTGCAAGCAGTACAATAGAGCAGTGCTTATCACGCATGCAGTAGTAGTAATAGCCCTTGATATCGTTGCCGTCCTTCATGGTGTAGCCGGTAAAGTAAAGCTTTTTAAGGGTGGTTTTTACATATCTGTCCGAATCCTTGTATGCAGCTTCAAAGCTGACAGAATCGTCAATGTGTATGGGCGATAAAATATCTCCGAGTGAAAATGCAAACCATAGCACGGTAAGCAGAATGATGTATACAATCGGAGAGAAAAGACGCCTTTTGTAAAATGCTTTGATGTTTTTTGTTATGTAGTGTTCGTAATTATCAATCATATGCTTAGTATAATGGTTTTTGTGCCTTATATCAACCTTGATTTTGAGACATTTAATTGTTATTATATAATCAATAGTAACTATTCAGAACCACTGAGAACAAAAAAGCTGATGCGTCATGCTCGCATGTAAGCAGCAGGTTTTCTTGTTCTCAAGGTGGCTCGAATAGAGCCACCCCCACACATATGAGCAAAATTAGCTGCAAAGCAGCGGGAAAGCACGAGTATCGTGCGTTTTTGCGAATGTGCGTGGGATGGTTCTGAATAGTTACGGTAAATAGAAACACGAAATGAGGTAATTATGGAAGCATACACGAGTTTTGCCCGGGTGTATGACATGTTCATGGACAATGTGCCATATGAGGTGTGGGGCAGATATATTGTCGAAAAACTGCGTGCAAATGGCATAGACAGTGGATATGTCGTGGACTTAGGCTGTGGTACGGGAAAGCTTACCACGCTTCTTGCAGATGCAGGCTATGATATGATAGGCATTGACAATTCTTTTGACATGCTTGATATGGCACTTGAGAGAGAGGATGACAGAATCCTTTATCTGATGCAGGATATGAGAGAGTTTGAACCGGGAGAAAAGGTGAGTGCCGTCGTAAGCGCATGTGACAGCATCAATTACATTCTTGAGCCTGAGGATCTGCAGGCAGTTTTTTTCTGCGTGAGCGAAAGTCTCAAAGAGGGTGGCATTTTTATATTTGATATCAATACTCCATACAAATATGAGGTGCTCATGGCTGATAATACCATAGCTGAAAACCGTGATGAGGGCAGCTTTATATGGGACAATTATTATGATGCCGATGAGAAAATAAACGAGTATGACCTGACACTTTTTATAAAGGAGCAGTCAGAGGATGAGGATGACATCTACAAGAAGTTTGAGGAAACTCATTTCCAGAGATGCTATGAGATTTCAGAGCTTAAGGAGCTTCTTGAGCAGTCGGGACTTGTGTTTGATGCGGTGTATGATGCGTACACAGACGATCAGGTGAAGTGTGACAGTGAGAAGGTCACTGTAATTGCACATAAAGCATAGAATTAGATAATGAGAGGTAAATTATGTCAGATTATATAGTAAGAGCAACAGCGGCGGATGCTAATATCAGAGCATTTGCTGTAACATCAAGGGAGATGGTGGAGACCGCCAGAGAGGATCACATGACAACACCTGTCATGACGGCGGCACTTGGCAGACTTCTTTCTGCAGGAGCCATGATGGGAGCTATGATGAAGGGCGATAAGGATATCATAACTCTTCAGATACAGTGCAGCGGACCAGCTAAGGGGCTTACCGTCACAGCAGATTCGCACGGCAATGTAAAGGGTTTTGCCATAAATCCACAGGTTGAGCTGCCACTCAATGCGGCAGGCAAGCTCGATGTGGGTGGAGCGCTTGATCTTGGTATACTCACAGTCATAAAGGATATGGGCTTAAAGGAGCCGTATTCAGGTCAGTGTGAGCTTAAAACAGGTGAGATAGCTGAGGATCTGACCTATTATTTTGCCACATCTGAGCAGATTCCGTCGGTGGTTGGTCTTGGCGTGCTGGTGGATAAGGACCAGAGCGTAAAGCAGGCCGGTGGATTTATCATCCAGCTTATGCCGTTTACACCGGAGGAGGTTGTGGACAGGCTTGAAAAGAAAATTACAGAGATTGATTCTGTGACACAGATGCTTGACAGGGGGCTGACTCCGGAGCAGATACTTGAGGAAATTTTAGGAGATTTCGGGCTTGAAATCACAGATACGACTGAGACACGCTTCCACTGTGACTGTTCAAAGGAGCGTGTGAGCAGAGCACTTTCCACACTTAGCAAAAAGGATCTTGATTCCATTATCGCAGATGGTGAGAGCATTGAGGTAAAGTGCCAGTTCTGTAATAAGGCATATGAGTTTACGGTGGATGAGTTGAAGGAGATGCGCTAATTGAAGGACGGATATATAAAGGTCGCTGCAGCGACACCAAAGGTAAAGGTAGCTGATACTGTATACAACGGACAGCTTATTAAAGCTCTTATGAAGGAGTGCACTGACAACGGGGCAAAGGTGGTTGTTTTCCCGGAGCTTTGCATTACCGGATACACCTGCCAGGATCTTTTCTGGCAGGATAAGCTCATAGCTGCAGCAGAGGATGAGCTTATAGGAATAGCTGATTACAGCAGGAGCCTTGACGGCATATTTTTCATAGGGCTTCCATATGAGATAAACGGCATGCTCTACAATATGGCGGCAGTTGTATCGCGCGGAGAGGTGCTTGCCATGGTGCCAAAGACATTTCTGCCAAACTATAATGAGTTTTATGAGGCAAGGCATTTTGCATCGGGGGAAAACCTTAGCACATATGTCACACTGAAAAATGGCCAGCAGGTGTCTGTAGATACTGATTTTATTTTTAGCTGCAGGCAGCTGCCAAAGCTTAAGATAGCGGTGGAGCTTTGTGAGGATTTATGGACTCCGAACCCGCCGAGCATCAGACACGCGATGTCGGGTGCCACTGTGATTGTAAATCTGTCTGCATCAGATGAGGTGACAGGCAAGGCAATATACAGGAGAGAGCTTGTGAGCGGACAGTCTGCTCGATTAATATGTGGATATATTTATGCGTCAGCGGGAGACGGTGAGTCCACACAGGATGTGGTCTACTCAGGACACAATCTCATCTGTGAAAACGGAAATGTGCTTGCCGAGTCAAAGCGCTTTACAAATGAGACCATATACAGCGAGTTTGATGTAGAAAGAATAGAGACTGAGAGGCGCAGGATGACAACATTTGTTGTCGAGGATGATCACAGATGGGCTGAGTTTGATCTTGAGGTAAAGGATACCACTCTTAGCCGCTATGTAAACCCGGCTCCGTTTGTTCCGGCGGACAAGACAGACAGGGACAGACGCTGTGATGAGATTCTTATGATTCAGGCTATGGGGCTTAAAAAGAGATTAGAGCATACCAACTGCAAGACAGCAGTTATAGGTATTTCAGGAGGACTCGACTCCACACTGGCACTGCTTGTCACGGTAAGGGCATTTGATCTTTTGGGAAAGGATCACAAGGATATAGCGGCAGTTACTATGCCGGGCTTTGGAACAACAGACCGCACATATGACAATGCGGTAAATCTCATTAAATGCCTTGGAGCTACATTTATCGAGGTGGATATAAAGGATGCTGTAAATATACATTTCAGGGATATCGGACAGGATCCGTCTGTGCATGATGTCACCTACGAGAATGGACAGGCACGCGAGCGCACACAGATACTTATGGATATCGCAAACAAGGAAAACGGAATGGTTATAGGTACAGGAGATTTGTCAGAGCTGGCACTCGGCTGGGCGACATACAACGGAGACCATATGTCCATGTATGCGGTAAATGCTTCGGTTCCAAAGACTCTGGTGCGCCATCTGGTAAAATACTATGCAGATACCTGTGGCAGCGATTTGCTGGAAAGTACACTTCTTGATGTGCTTGATACACCTGTTTCTCCTGAGCTTTTACCACCTGAAAACGGTAAGATTTCGCAGAAGACAGAGGATCTTGTGGGTCCTTATGAGCTGCATGACTTCTTTCTTTACAATATGCTGCGCTGCGGCTATGCTCCTGCCAAGGTTTACCGCCTTGCAAGGATAGCATTTGAAGGAAAATATGATGATGAGTTTATTCTCAAATGGCTTAAGAACTTCTATCGCAGATTTTTCGCACAGCAGTTCAAGCGCTCATGTCTGCCGGATGGACCAAAGGTAGGAACAGTGGCGGTCTCACCGAGAGGAGACCTAAGGATGCCTTCTGATGCGTGCGGACGTATCTGGATGGATGAGGTTGATAAGTTGTAATAGTAAGAGGAAAACAATGGGAAAGACACATAAGAAAACTCATAGAAGGCAGGGAAGCATAAAACGTGCAAGGCACCGCGACAGGCGTATGAAAATAGGCGCAATAGTTCTTTGTGCAGCGATAATCATAACAACATTTCTGGCGTGTGGCATGCAGCTTTTAGTTCCCGTAGCTGACGCAGTGGTAGGTGCTGATAATAAGACGCAATCAGGAGATGTTGATGTGCAGAAGAATAATAATTCACTTACCGCATCTAAAATGGATTCAGAAAAAAATCAAAACAGCTCAGAGGCTGATGTAAACGCTGCGGAGCAAGACAGCGAGCCTGACAAGGAAACGAAGCTTGATGAGATACTTCACAGTGCAAAGTATCCGGGGCAGCTAAAGGAGCTTGCCAAGAGAAATGATGAGGCAATTGACTTCATATATGAGTATCCTAAGGAGCACTCGAAAAAGCATGACATTGATCTGACTGCAGAGGCCTCGCAGGATACAGTACCTCTTTTGCAGCAGTGGGATAAGAGATGGGGCTATGAAAAGTACAGTGGCAATTATTTTGCGGCGAGTGGCTGCGGTCCGACTGCACTTTCGATGGTTGTATTATATCTGACGCATGATGCACAGGCATCACCTCTTGCGGTGGCAGAGTATGCAAAGGAGGCCGGCTACAGTGTGGATGGCTCCGGAAGTGCATGGAATCTTATGAGCAATGGCTGCAGGCACTACGGTGTAAATGCAAAGACTATAAAGGTGGATGAGGATACATTTAAAGAAAGGCTTGATGAGGGCAACCTGATAGTCGTAAATGTCGGTCCGGGAGATTTCACAGACAATGGACATTTTATGGTGATCACAGGCTATGATGATGAGGGCTTTACTATAAATGATCCAAACAGTATCATAAAGAGCAATACCCACTGGCAGTTTGAGACGCTGAGTTCGCAGATCAGGGCTGCATGGAGGATGTTTGTGTAGATAATAGCAGCAACACATGCATTTATGCTGATGTTTGTGATGCATATGGAAAAACTAAAAAATAAGAAATAAAAAATAAAAAACCTGCTGTGTCATGCTTGTCTGACACAGCAGGTTTTTTGTTAAATTCATGAATAATCATAAATGAGGGGGCAAAATACCTTTTGCCCCCTCATATCATTAGTATAGTGTACTAAATCTATACAGACTAATAACAAACAGTAAAGTATGGTATGCAGATTATAGCAATTGAATACCATGCTCCTCACATGCCTTAATTGTCTCCTCAGGCCACAGTGAGCTCTGTACCTCACCGATATGAGCCTTTCTGAGGAAGAACATACAGATTCGTGACTGTCCGATTCCGCCTCCGATAGTGTACGGAAGCTCCTTGTTGAGGATAGCCTTCTGAAATGGAAGCTTAGCACGCTCAGGACATCCGGCCTTGTCAAGCTGCTCCTTTAGGGCTTTTTCATCTACACGGATACCCATTGATGAAAGCTCAAGTGCGATATCAAGAACAGGATAGTATACGATGATATCAGCGTTTAAAGCCCAGTCGTCATAGTCAGGGGCACGTCCGTCGTGAGGCTCTCCGTTTGCAAGCTTGTCACCAATCTGCATTACACAGATTGCACCCTTTGCCTTTGCAAAATAATACTCGCGCTCCTTTGGAGTATTGTCCGGGAACATTTCCTCCAGCTCTGATGTGGTGATAAAGGTGATATCCTTTGGCAGAATCAAATCTATGTAGTCGTACTGTATAGCCATGTACTGCTCGGTCTTGCGCAGGCATTTGTATACGGTCTTTACTGTTTCCTCAAGGAAGTCTAAGTTTCTGTCCTCCTTGCGGATGATTTTTTCCCAGTCCCACTGGTCAACAAATATAGAGTGGATATTGTCAGTCTCCTCATCGCGTCTTATGGCATTCATATCTGTGTAGATACCCTCGCCGAGAGAGAAGCCGTATTTCTTTAATGCATATCTCTTCCACTTGGCAAGAGAGTGAACGACCTCAGCCTCCTTGTCACCCTGCTCAAGGATGCCGAAGGTAACAGGTCTTTCATATCCGTTTAAGTTATCGTTTAACCCTGTGGTAGGATCAACGAAAAGCGGTGCTGAAACACGTGTCAGGGAAAGACGCTGTGCGAGCATGCCCTGGAAGAAATCCTTAACAGTCTTGATGGCAAGCTGTGTATCGTGAAGATTCAGTGCCGAAGAATAGTTCTTTGGTATTGTTAATTTGCTCATTTTAGATTAAACCTCGTTGTATTATAAATTTTTAAATAAAATTCCTTTAACCTGATTATTATATCACAATTTTTCTAGAAAGATAGTCCATAATATGATAAAATTAGATAGTTTAAAGCGAAACAATATCGTTTTACCTTATTTTTACGTGGTCAGGGTGTTAAGAAAGGCAGTAGATTGATATGAGAAAAAGAGATATGACCTTTGCTTCGGCGGTGCTTGAGGCGATAGATGCGATTTTAGCTCTTGCGTATATAGGCTTACAGATTTATTATGGAGTGTGCTATCACATACAGGTATTTAAGTTTGTGGCCAATATACTTGTGCTTTTGCTTGTATACATTGCAATCACATGGCTGCAGCATTATCCGGAAAAGCTCAATCACATAGCAGCGGAGCTGTGTGTGGGCAATATCAGAAAGTATTCACTCAGGCTTTTGACGTTTGTAAAGCTTGTTTTTACTGCGGGGCTTTTGGTGCCATGCGTGTGTGATGCGTTTGGAATAGCAATCCGCGATGTATACAGCCTCATTATGATAGGGCTCATCCTTGTGGTGACGGCATATTATGAGTACAGGATATTTCAGGAAATAAAGTCATTGCGGAAATAATATAGGAGAAATAAAATGCAGCTTAGTATAGAAGAAGTTAAAAAGCTGGATAGTAACAGCTATCAGATAATAGATATAAGAAGTGAGGAAGAGGTGGCGCACGGTGCCATAAAGGGAGCACTCAATATTCAGGCAGAGGAAATAGAGTCAGATGAGAGGGTGTTGCATGATAAGAAGCTTGTCATAGTCTGCAGCCGTGGTAAGACGAGTGTGGACGTGGCAGAGTATCTCACAGAAAAAGGTTTTGATGCGGCAAGCTTAAAGGGAGGCTATATAAGCTGGCTGCTTGATGCCATGAAAGATGATGAGGTGGCAGAGCGCGATATAAAGGCAGATGTGGAGCAAAGCATCAGAAAGAAATTTAAGAAATCCATCTGGCGCAAGTTTACAAAGGCGATAAACACCTATGAGCTTGTAAAGCCGGGGGATAAGATTGCGGTGTGTATCTCGGGAGGTAAGGATTCCATGCTTATGGCAAAGCTGTTTCAGGAGCTTAAGCATCACAACAAGTTTGATTTTGATGTGAAGTTTCTCGTCATGGACCCGGGCTACAATGAGGCAAACAGACATGTCATAGAGGAAAACTGCAGGAACCTTGGCATCCCTGCCACTATTTTTGAGTCAGATATATTTGATGCTGTATATGATATCGAAAAATCGCCATGCTATTTATGTGCGAGGATGAGAAGAGGACATCTGTATGCATTTGCAAAGGAGCTGGGTTGCAACAAAATTGCGCTCGGACATCACTATGATGATGTTATCGAGACGATACTCATGGGCATGCTCTACGGTGCACAGGTACAGACCATGATGCCTAAGCTTCACAGCACAAACTTTGAGGGCATGGAGCTTATCAGGCCTCTTTACCTGGTCAGGGAGGACGATATCAAGGCATGGCGTGATTACAACGGTCTGCATTTCATACAGTGTGCCTGCAAGTTTACAGATACCTGTACCACCTGCAATAATGAGGAAAACCGCTCAAAGCGTGTTGAGATAAAGCAGCTCATCGCTAATCTTAAAAAGGTGAATCCTTTTGTCGAGGCAAATATATTTAAGAGCGTGGAGAATGTAAATCTGGCTACGGTTGTAGCATATAAAAAGGATGGCATAAAGCACAGCTTCCTAGAGCACTATGATGAATAAGACAGATATATTTCAGGAGGGCATTGTATGGCAGATATCATGGATTATATTGACTGGCGTGGAGATATAGGCTTTGATGAGGTGCATGTAAATGAGGTGGATGGACTGATTTTTTCACAGCTTATTTATGTGCAGATGAAGCCATATATGCCGGATGCAAAGAAGTCATACCTTACGATAAAACAGCTTTCAAGCCTTTACTGCGCGGACCACAGTGATGATGAGATTGAGCAGATGCCTAATCTTTTCCGCCATTCCGCGAGGCTGCTTCAAAAGCTGGCGCACTCAAGGCGCTATGCTGACTGTATTTTGAGATATTATATATACGATATTAGTGAAAAAGAGGAGTCGCAGTTTTCTGCGGTTACGATAGAACTGCCTGACGGCACATATTTCATTTCCTACAGTGGTACAGACCATTCCGTGGTCGGCTGGAAGGAAAACTTTAATCTAAGCTATCTCGATGAGACACCGGGACAGAACAAGGCGAAAAAATATTTAAAGCAGGTGGCAGCATATATATGCAATGATGATAGGGGCATAAATGAAAAAGCCATAAATGATAAAGCTTTAGATGATGAAAATATCAACAATAAAAGCAGCAATGCAAGAAAGCTGTGGATAGGCGGGCACTCAAAGGGTGGAAATCTGGCAGTGTTTGCCGCCATGCATGTGGATAAAGAGGTGCAGGATGTCATTATAAGGGTGTTTAATTTTGACGGGCCGGGCTTCAATCACAAGATGATATATACGACAGGCTACAAAAGAATTTTTGACAGAATAGAGACATTTCTGCCGCAGTCATCCATTGTTGGCTTATTGCTTGAGCATGTGGACGATTATGAGGTGGTAAGAAGCACTAATTCGGGGCCGCTGCAGCATGATGCTTTTTCATGGGAGATAATGGGCGGAAGTATCATAAAGGCGGATGGGCTTGACAAAAACAGTGTGCGCCTTGACAAGACACTCAGAAACTGGATAGGCAGTATGGATGAGGCGCAGCGCAGGCAGTTTGTAAATGTGCTTTTTTCAATAGCATCGGACTCCAATTTTGAGAACCTTGACCAGATGTCATTTAGGCAGCTTATTGAGATGATAAAGGCTGCCGATGAGCTGTCCAAGGATGACTGGAGCATGCTTAAGAATACAGTAAGACTCCTGATTTCTGCCGGTGTCGGTGTGGTCAGAGACGAAAAGGAGAAATAAATGTTAAATCAGTTTTCAAGAACACAGCTTTTGCTGGGAAAAGAGGCGATGGATAGGCTAAAGGGCGCAAGAGTCGCAGTATTTGGAATAGGAGGAGTGGGCGGATATGTCTGCGAGGCGTTAGTCAGAAGCGGTGTAGGAGCGATTGACCTTATCGATGATGATAAGGTGTGTCTTACAAACCTAAACAGGCAGATAATCGCAACCCGAAAGACCATAGGAAAATACAAGACAGATGTGATGGAGGAGAGGATTCATGATATTAATCCTGATGTGAGTGTCGTGACACACAGGTGCTTCTTTTTGCCGGAAAATGCTGATGAATTTCCATTTGATGAGTATGATTATATAGTTGACGCGGTCGATACGGTCACAGCAAAGATAGCGCTTGTCATGAAGGCACAGGAGAAAAATATCCCTATCATGAGCAGTATGGGGGCAGGAAATAAGCTGGATGCAAGTGCATTTAAGGTGGCTGATATATATAAGACCAGCATGTGTCCTCTTGCAAAGGTCATGCGCCGTGAGCTTAAAAAACGTGGCGTGAAAAAGCTTAAGGTGGTATACTCTGAGGAGAAGCCGACAAGACCGATTGAGGATATGTCCATAAGCTGCAGAACCGACTGCATCTGCCCACCGGGTGCCGAACACAAGTGCACGCAGCGCAGGGATATTCCGGGAAGCCTTGCATTTGTGCCATCCGTGGCAGGGCTTATCATCGCAGGCGAGGTAGTACAGGACATAGCCTTTGACAGGGTATGATGAAAAATACAATTACGAAAAGAGAGGAATAAAAATGCCAGTATTTGATTTTAGCGATACACCGGTAGCAAATGAGCATCCGGAGTGTACATATGAGACATTTCATTCGACAGAGACAAAGGCATCTGCTGATAAGCCGATTGTTGTTATAGACAATAGGGAAAAGGAGTGGGCGCATCATGCGCTTGGTATGTTTACAAATCCGATAAAGCGTACATCCTTTGAATTTGAGGATGGTGATGGCGTGACCAGTGCTGATATCCTGCGCATTGATTCGCGCTTCGTGAGCCTTTTTAAGTGGCTTGGCGAAAATCACATAAAGGTGCAGCTTTCAGGAGCCAATACACCTGATGGATACGCAGTATACAAGGTGAGGGAGGTGGCTCTCGGCAGAGGCACAAAGCTGTCTGCAGAGGACGGATTCCTGCAGTATATGATGGAGAGACTTTTTGCGAGCACTATGCCCGAGGATGAGCCGGACCTTGATGATTACGAGGAAGAGGGCGACAGCATGAAGCTCACCAGTATACAGAGCATCACAGATTTCATGACCTGTGCAGGCCGTACACTGCCTGACAATATACTGCTGTGGGCCAGAAGAAACCTGGCAGTTGCGCGTTCAAGCGAGGTATCACCTGAGGAGAGACGCCATGCGCAGAGAGCACTTTCCATCATGATGAATATCCAGTGGAAGGGAAATTATTTTGAAGCAATTGACCCTGTGGAGGCAAGGCGCATACTCGATGAGGAGCTTTACGGCATGGAGAGCGTGAAGCAGAGAATCATTGAGACCATTATCCAGATAAACAGGACGCATACACTTCCTGCCTACGGACTGCTGCTCTGTGGACCTGCAGGAACGGGAAAGTCGCAGATTGCATATGCGGTTGCGCGTATTCTGAAGCTTCCATGGACCACACTCGACATGAGCTCCATAAATGATGCAGAGCAGCTCACAGGAAGCTCAAGAATCTATTCAAACGCAAAGCCGGGAATCATTATGGAGGCATTTTCACAGGCGGGAGAGTCAAATCTTGTATTTATCATCAATGAGCTTGACAAGGCCTCAAGCAAAAACGGCAACGGAAATCCTGCAGATGTGCTTTTGACACTGCTTGACAATCTGGGCTTTACAGACAACTATATGGAGTGTATGGTGCCGACCGTCGGAGTATATCCGATTGCAACAGCCAATGATAAATCCCAGATTTCTGCACCGCTTATGTCACGTTTTGCAGTGATTGATATTCCGGACTATACCGATGAAGAGAAGAAGGTCATCTTCCAGCGATTTGCCCTGCGCAAGGTATTTGAGCGAATGGGAATGAAGGAGGAGGAGTGCATTCTCACAGAGGACGGACTTGATGCAGTGATTAAGCTTCACGAGAACACATCGGGCATAAGAGATCTCGAGCAGGCTGCAGAGCATCTGGCTGCAAATGCACTTTATCAGATAGAGGTTGATAAGGTAAAGCAGGTGGTATTTGACGCTGAGGCTGTTTTTGAGCTTTTAGGCTAGCAGGATATGATTACGGATACAGGAATTGTTACTAAAATAAAAGGAGATTGTCAGGATGAGAGAATTTGGAAAATCCAGAAAATTAGATAATGTGCTTTATGATGTAAGAGGACCGGTGGTGGATGAGGCGGCCCGCATGGAGGAAAACGGCACAAATGTGTTGAAGCTCAATATAGGAAATCCTGCGCCGTTTGGCTTCAGGACACCTGATGAGGTGATATATGATATGTCTCGCCAGCTCACGGACTGTGAGGGGTATTCCAACTCCAAGGGACTTTTTTCTGCAAGAAAAGCAATCATGCAATATGCACAGCTCAAAAAGCTTCCTAATGTGACGGTTGAGGATATCTACACCGGAAACGGAGTCAGCGAGCTTATAAACTTAAGCATGTCAGCGCTTCTTGACAATGGTGATGAGGTGCTGGTGCCGGCACCGGACTATCCGCTTTGGACAGCCTGCGTTACACTTGCGGGAGGCACTGCAGTGCACTATATCTGTGATGAGCAGTCAGAGTGGTATCCGGACATAGAGGATATCAAAAAGAAGATTACAGACAAGACAAAGGCAATCGTAATAATAAACCCTAATAATCCTACAGGAGCGCTCTATCCAAGGGAGGTGCTGCAGCAGATAGTTGATGTGGCAAGAGAGCACGAGCTCATGATTTTTTCGGATGAGATATATGACAGGCTGGTGATGGATGACTATGAGCATGTGTCTATTGCGTCGCTTGCACCGGACCTCTTCTGTGTGACCTTCAGCGGTCTTTCTAAGTCACATATGATAGCAGGCTATCGTATCGGATGGATGGTTTTAAGCGGCAACAAGGCGCTCGGAAAGGACTATATCGAGGGTCTCAATATGCTTTCAAACATGCGTCTTTGCTCGAATGTTCCGGCGCAGTCGATAGTGCAGACAGCTTTAGGCGGATATCAGAGTGTAGGCGAGTATATTGTGCCGGGCGGACGAATCTATGAGCAGAGAGAGTACGTCTACAAGGCATTAAACGATATACCGGGAATTTCGGCAGTAAAGCCAAAGGCAGCATTTTACATATTTCCAAAGATTGATACTGCAAGGTTCAATATCACAAACGATGAACAGTTTGCACTCGATCTGCTTCGTGAGAAGAAGATACTCATCATCCACGGCGGCGGCTTCAACTGGGATAAGCCGGATCACTTCAGAGTGGTATATCTGCCTCGAACAGAGATATTAAAGGATGCCACAGGCAAGCTTGCAGACTTTTTGGCTTCATATAAGCAGAAATAATTATTGGCATAGATAATTATAAAACATATAACATATAAGCTCCGGTACAGAAAATTTTTTGTTCTGACCGGAGTTTTTATATTATGCTGTAATATTTTTTAAAAGTAACCTACCTGTAACTTTACATAATGTATTATACACTTGTATCGCGGGGCGGCTGCACTTTAAAGGACAGACCGCACAGCACTCAAAAATGCATAGAGAAGAAAAGGAGAATTAAATGGAACTGCTTAGAGTAGAACACTTATCAAAAATATACGGAGCTGGAGAAAATCAGGTCAAGGCTTTGGACGATGTGTCAATGAGCGTGGAAAAGGGAGAGTTCGTGGCAATTGTCGGGGCGAGTGGCTCCGGAAAATCCACACTGCTTCATCTGCTCGGAGGTGTTGACAGGCCAACAAGCGGAAAGGTGTATATAAACGGCACCGATATTTTTGCCATGAATGATGATGAGCTTGCCATATTCAGAAGAAGACAGGTGGGTATCATTTATCAGTTTTATAATCTGATACCTATATTAAATGTCGAGGAAAACATAGCAATCCCGATGGAGCTTGATGGAAGAAAGGTGGAAAAAGCACAGATGGATGACATGCTTATGCGTCTGGGACTTACAGAGAGACGCACTCATCTGCCAAATGAGCTCTCAGGAGGACAGCAGCAGCGCACATCTATAGGAAGAGCCTTGATTACGAGACCGTCTATAGTGCTCGCGGATGAGCCGACCGGAAATCTGGATACCAAAGCGAGCAATGAGATTATGCATCTCTTAAAGACCTCAAACCGTGAGCTCAACCAGACAATTATCATGATTACGCACAATATGGAGCTTGCAAAGGCGGCTGACCGCACAATAATGATAGAGGATGGTAAAATCAGATGAATTTGATGAAGACACTCACATTAAAAAACTTAAAGCTCAACAGGAAAAGAACTATTGTCACGATAGTTGGAATAATTCTGGCAACAGCGCTTTTGTCAGCGCTTGTCACACTTGTGTCAAGCTTTCAGTACAGTATGATTGAATACCAGAAGCAAAAAGACGGCGACTTTCATGTGAAATTTTCGGGTGTGAAAATGTCTGAGCTTTCGGAGTTTAAAAACAACAGAAATATTGAAAGCACATTTGAGACAATGGGAATGGGCTTTGCAAAGCTAGACGGCTGCAAGAATGAGGATAAGCCGTATGCATATGTCATGGCAACAGATGAGGCCGGCTTTGAGAGAGGCTGCTTTAACCTGATAGAGGGCCGCATGGCAAAAAATGAGGATGAGATAGTCATTCCAAGGCACTTAAAGACAAACGGACGAATCGACATAAAGGTGGGGGATGAGATAACACTTGATATTGGAAAGCGATATGATTCAAACACCGAAGGTGTCATATGGGAAAACAGCGCATATGAGCATGATGCAGAGACACTTACCGATACTGTGACAAAGCACTACAAGGTGGTAGGCATCATGGAAAGACCGGGCTATGGAATGGAGGACTATAGTGCCGCCGGATATACATTTGTCACATACTCTGATGAACTGGCAGCAATTGATAACGGCACAAAGAGTGAGGCAAGCGAAGCTGACACTACACTCACAGTGTACAGCAGATACACCCAAAAGGCTTTAAGAAACAAGGATGCTGTGACGGCAGATATAATTGGTGTGGATGAAAAGCTGTTTGAGAAAGCAAATAATTCATCTGTTGAAATGTCTGCTGAGGAGAGTGACAGGTTTCTTAAAGAGATGGAAAATGCAAAATATGATATATATATGAATGGATACCTTATAAGCTATGAGTGCGTTTTCCCGATTGACGGTTCATTTAAAGCACTGTTTACAGTGGCCGCTGTTGTGGCTTTGATAATCATACTGACATCAGTGTACTGTATCAAAAACAGCTTCAACATATCAATCACTGAAAAAATCAGGCAGTATGGCATGCTTGCAAGCGTGGGTGCTACGAGGCGCCAGATAAAAAGCAGTGTAAAGACAGAGGCAGCAATGCTTGGAGTGGTTGGTATTCCTGTAGGTACCATGAGTGGTATTTTGGCATCGCTTATACTTGTCAAGGTAGTAAATGTACTGTCAGCAGGCTGGCTTAACTTTGCTTTGAGCTTTCACACATCACTGCCTGCACTTATTCTTGCTGTGATAATGAGTATAGCAACCATTTATTTCTCAGCAACAGGCAGTGCAAGAAGGGCGGCAAAGGTCACACCGCTTGAAGCAATAAGAAACACAAAGGAGATTAAAATAAAGTCATCAAAGCTTAAGACACCGGCGATTATAGGCAGAATCTGGGGAATTGGAGGCGTTATCTCATATAAGAATATAAAGAGGAACAATAAAAAGTACAGAACCACAGTGACATCTATTGTCATCTGCTCAGTAACCTTTATTGTGATATCATACTTTATGTCTATGGCCTTTAGCGTTGTTGGGATGTCATATGCATCAGCAGATTACAATATCGGAATAAATATGTCATGTAAAAAAGACATTGATATTGAAAAGTTCTCTAACCTTTTGAGTGGCATTGAAGGAGCTGAGGATTATCTGGTTGGAGCAGGCTATGATTTCGATGTAGATAAGCCTGAGTACACAAAGGAATATGGAGAGTATTGCAGGCAGGTTTATGATGACAGTGAGGATGTCTCGCAAATGGTTTTAATCACGGTTTTGGATGACAAATCATATGATAAGTATGCGTCTGACGCAGGCATAAAAAATGCAGCTGCAGGAGCAATTCTTGTGAATAAAGGCACATTTGATGTGTATAATGAGAATAGCTCAAAATACGTCAAAAAAGAGATGGAGCTGTACAAATATAAAGCAGGAGATACAATCGAGTGTGGCTACAATGTGTATGATGATGCTTCTTCTGATGACAATGCAGCAGAAGGCGATACTGAAAGCAGCACGGATGATAATAATGCAGTGGAAGGTGATACTGAAAGCGGCACAGAGGATAACAGTGGATACGTTGACGAGGAAACAATAAATAACGGAGTCAGAAAGACTGTGGATGTAACTATTGCAGGTGTCACAGACAAGGTACCAACAGGTTATAAGGGCTACGGCAATACCACGCTTTTGTTTATGAACCAAAAGGGCTTTGAAAGCCTATGGGCTGACGGCAAGAGCGGTAATGAGCTCAAACCGGGACATGCGTCATATTCGGCATATGTGGTTGCAGAAAATGCAGATGAATATCAGGATGCATTCGAAAAGGAGACGGAAGGAAATACTGAGTATTCGCAGATTAGTTTTTATGTCAGCAATCTGGATAAGCAGATGCGCGATGAAAAGTCTCTCTTTACACTGCTTGGAGTATTTGCATACGGACTTATTGTGGTTATTGCCTTAATAGGAATCACAAATATCATCAATACCTTAAGCACCGGAATGGAGCTTAGAAGCCGCGAGTTTGCAACACTAAGAAGCATTGGAATGACAGATAAGCAGTTTGCTGGAATGGTCAGGCTCGAGAGTGTGTTTATATCTGTAAAGGCACTTGTAATAGGTGTACCGCTTGGTATTTTAATAAGCTATCTCTTATGTGTTATGATGAACAGGATGGATGACGCAATCATTTATGAGCCGCCGTATAAAGCAATTATATTGTGTATAGTGGTTGTAATAATGCTGATTTATGCTATCATGAAACTATCAATGACGAAGCTTAGACACAATAACATTATTGAGACGATCAAAAATGAAAATCTGTAGAAAATGCGGGAGCTGATATGAAAAAAATACTTCTCATAGAGGACAATAAAGGAATAACAGAGGGACTGTGTGATACCTTTACAGAACCTGAATATGAGCTTTTGACAGTAGGCAGTTTAAAGGAGGCTGGGGCGCTTTTGAGTGAGCACCCCGGCCTTGTGCTGCTTGATGTGTCGCTTCCGGATGGGAACGGCTTTGATTTTTACAGCGAAAGGCTGGAAAAAGAAAAAACACCGGTGATTTTTCTTACCGCAAGGGATGAGGAAAATGATATAGTAAAGGGCCTTGAGCTTGGAGCGGAGGATTACATCACAAAGCCTTTTTCAGTAAGAGAGCTTGTGGCGAGGGTAAACCGCGTATTTTTACGTAGGAAAAGTGATGACAGCTCATCTGTCATACATGCAGGAAGCATAAGCTATGACATGGACAAAAAGGAAGCAAGAAGGGCTGGACAGTTGATTGCTCTTTCAAGTCTTGAAAACCGTATACTTGATCTGCTTTTTACCAATCACGACAAGGCTGTGTCCAGAAATGCCGTGCTTGACTGCATCTGGGAGGCAACAGGCAACGATGTCTATGACCATACAGTGACTGTCTATATGAAGCGCATCAGGGCAAAGCTTGGTGAGGATGTGATAAAGACTGTGAAGGGAATCGGGTATCGTGTTGATTCAGATGAAACTCTTTAAACAGTATCGGCCGACAGAGACAGTTCCCGGGGGAAAGTATGAGAAAGAAGAAATATAATTTAGAGAACAGAAAACATTTTGTGTATTTTGCGATAATTTATATATGTATATGTGTGACGGTTATGGCTTTTACCGTCTTTTTTCAGTACAGGGCATATACGAAAAACTATAACATCACAGTGGCTAAGCTATGTGCACTAATTCATGAAAAATATCCCGATGTATCAGATGGCAGTATAGCCGCGATTCTAAATGACAGCAGCTTAGGCAGCGATTATACTAATTTAAAAAGCGCAGAGACGCTCTTTAAAAAATACGGCATTGATATGGAAAAGGATTCTGCGGTTTTGTCAAATGAAAAAGCGCTTAAAGGAGCGCTTTGGCTAGACATATTTCTTGTTGTGCTTTTTGCAGGGGGCTTTTGCCTTTACATTGTGCTTATAAGATTTAGCTTTAAAAGACAGGTCAGACAGGCTACGGATTATCTGCGCCGCATAAATCAGGGAGACTACAGACTTGTTATGGCAGATAGCACAGAGGGAGAGATTTCTATACTAAAGGGAGAGCTTTACAAGACAGCAATCTATTTGAGGGAGTCTGCGGAAAATGCAAAGGCAGACAAGCTTTTGCTAAAGGATGCGCTTTCTGACATATCGCATCAGCTTAAGACACCGCTCACATCACTTTCGATAAATCTGGAAAATCTGGAAGGAAATCCTGATATGGCATCTGAAAACAGAAGCAGGATAATGCGCAGGGCAAAGCGTGATGTGGACAATATATCGCATATGGTGCAGGCTATCTTAAAGCTCTCAAGGCTTGAAGCGGATGTTGTGGAGTTTGATGAGAAGGATACGCTGCTGTCTGAAATTGTGTCTGAGGCAGCTGACAATGTGATGGCACTTTGCGATTTGAGAGACATAAGGCTGTCTATAGATGAAGGCTCTGATAAGGATGCCTGTATACATGCTGATGCATACTGGCAGTGTGAGGCCATTACAAACATAGTAAAAAATGCAGTGGAACATGCAGAGAGTGAGGTAAGGATAGGCTTTTACAGGTATGAGATGTATGCAGAGATAACAGTGCAAAACGATGGAGAGACCATAAGTGATGAGGACAAAAAGCATATTTTTACGCGTTTTTACAGCGGCAGCGGACAGCCGGCAGACAGCATCGGCATAGGACTTTCGCTCGCGGAAGCAATTGTGCGTCATGACAATGGATATATCCTTGTGGAGGATTGTAAAAAAGATGTATTAAATGAAAAAAATGAATGCAGTGGCACACGCTTTGTGGTAAGATATTTGTGATAAGTTGAGAAAAATTATCAATAAATACACTAGGAAGCGATAAAATGACACTAAAAGAACTTGGCATAGGACAGAGTGCCAGAATACTTACAGTAGGCGGTGAGGGCGCACTGCGCCAGCATTTCCTGGATATGGGAGTAATCCCAAAAGCCGAAGTGACAGTTATCAAATTTGCACCGATGGGAGACCCGATGGAGCTTCAGGTGCACGGCTATGAGCTCACATTGAGGCTTGATGATGCGGCACAGATTGAGGTAGAATTAATTGACAGCCGTTCAAGAAAGCATGAGGGCCCTAAAAAGATAAGCAACACAGCCCATCCCGGACTTGGCGAGGAGGGTAAATACCATGTGAAGGGCAGTGGCAATCCCCTTCTGGATGGTGAGAAGCTCACGTACGCACTTGTGGGAAACCAAAACTGCGGCAAGACAACACTTTTCAACCAGCTTACAGGCTCAAATCAGCATGTGGGCAATTTCCCGGGAGTGACGGTGGATAGAAAGGATGGCGCAATCAAAGAACATCCGGACACATCAATCACTGACCTGCCCGGAATTTACTCAATGAGCCCATATACGAATGAGGAGATTGTGTCGAGAAACTTTGTGCTCGATAACAAGCCAAAGGCCATAATAAATATCGTAGATGCGACAAATATCGAGAGAAACCTGTATCTGACCATGCAGCTTCTTGAGATGGATATACCGATGGTTATCGCTCTAAATATGATGGATGAGGTGACGGCAAACTCAGGCTCAATCGATGTAAATAAAATCGAGGGACTGTTAGGAGTGCCTGTTGTACCGATTTCAGCCGCGAAGAATCAGGGTGTTGATGAGCTGGTGCGCCATGCGATACACATTGCAAAGTATCAGGAGCGCCCGGGCAGACAGGATTTCTGTGATGAGAATGATTTTGGCGGTGCCGTGCACAGATGTATACACGCGGTCAGCCACCTGATTGAGGATCATGCAAAGCTCGCCGGAGTTCCGATTCGCTTTGCTGCTACCAAAATTATCGAGGGAGATGCGCTTATATTAGAGCAGCTTCATCTTGATGAGAATGAGAAAGAGGCAATAGAGCATCTGATTGTCCAGATGGAAAAGGAGCGAGGCCTTGACAGAAGCGCTGCAATTGCGGATATGCGCTTTACATTTATTGAGAAAATATGCGAGAGCACCGTGGTAAAGCCGAAGGAGAGCAGGGAGCGTATCAGAAGTGAGCGTATCGACCGTGTTCTTACAGGAAAATACACGGCAATACCGTGCTTTATAGTGATAATGCTTGCTGTATTTTATCTGACCTTCAACGTAATCGGAGCAGGACTTCAGTGGCTTTTGGAGCAGGGCATAGGAGCACTGACTGCGCTTACGGATAAGGCACTCACAGCGGCAGGCGTGAATGAGGTGCTGCACGGACTGGTAATAGACGGCATCTTTCAGGGTGTCGGAAGTGTATTAAGCTTTTTGCCGATTATCGTGACACTGTTCTTTTTCTTATCCCTCATGGAGGACAGCGGATACATAGCGAGGGTTGCATTCTTCATGGACAAGCTCCTTCGTAAGATAGGTCTTTCCGGGCGAAGCATAGTACCAATGCTCATAGGCTTCGGCTGTACGGTGCCAGCTGTCATGGCGACACGTACACTGCCAAGTGAGAGAGACCGTCGAATGACTATACTCCTCACACCGTTTATGAGCTGTTCGGCAAAATTGCCAATTTATGCATTCTTTGTTAGTGCATTTTTCCCGAAGCATGGCGGACTTGTCATGGGAGGACTGTACTTCCTTGGCATAATTGTCGGAATACTTTTCGCATTTATCTACAGAAAGACTTTGTTCAGGGGTGACGCAGTGCCGTTTGTCATGGAGCTGCCAAACTACAGGATGCCGGGCGCCAAGAATGTGTGCCAGCTCCTCTGGGAGAAGGCAAAGGACTTTTTGCAGAAGGCATTTACAGTAATACTTATTGCCACAATGCTTATATGGTTCTTACAGAGCTTTGACATACACTTTAACATGGTAACAGACTCAAAGGACAGCATGCTTGCCGCTATTTCAAGTGTTATCGTGCCTGTCTTTAAGCCTCTGGGACTCGGCGACTGGCGTATATGCACATCACTTATCAGCGGACTAATGGCAAAGGAGAGTGTGGTATCAACACTTGAGATACTGTTTGGCGGAACGGTTACGACAGCACTCACAACACTTTCAGCGGCATCTCTTCTGGTGTTCTCGCTGCTCTATAGTCCTTGCGTGGCTGCTATAGCATCCATAAAGAGAGAGCTGGGTGCAAAGTGGGCAGTTAGCGTGGTGCTTTTGCAGTGTGCGATTGCATGGGTGGCAGCATTTATTGTCAGGGTAATTGGACTGCTTGTGATGTAAAAAAACTGATTGAATAGTTATAAAAAACATAAAAGGAGATATGTGATGGAGATTAAACTGGAAAATGAATCACTTGAGCTCACGATAAACAGCTTCGGAGCAGAGCTTAAAAGCATCACCGGCAAGGAAACAGGTACACAGTATCTGTGGGATGCCGATGAGAAATACTGGAAGAGAAGCGCACCGGTGCTTTTCCCGTTTGTCGGCAGCTTAAAGGACAAGAAGTTTACCGTTGATGGGACAGATTATCCGATGGGACAGCACGGCTTTGCAAGGGATATGGAGTTTGAGCTTGTGTCGCAGACAAAGGATGAGGCATGGTTTTCACTTAAATCAAATGATGAGACTCTTGCAAAGTATCCGTTTGAGTTTGTGCTCGAAATCGGCTATAAGCTCTCAGGCAGTGAGATAAAAGTGACCTGGAGTGTGACAAATCCTGCGAAAAAGGATTTACTTTTCTCAATAGGTGGTCATCCGGCATTTATGTGTCCGGTCGCAGAGCAGGGAAAACAGTCGGATTATTATCTAAAGTTTGACACAGACAAAGCAATCACTTACGGACTTATCTGTGATGGAGGACTTTTGGACAAGGATGATAATCTGCTTAAGGTGGATGCGGATGGATACTGTCAGATAGATGAGCATATGTTTGATAAGGATGCGCTCATAATAGAAAACAGACAGGCTTCAAAGGTGAGCCTGTGTACACCGGATAAGAAGCCATACCTTACGGTGTCCTTTGATGCGCCTTTATTTGGTCTGTGGTCACCGGCAAAAATGGGAGCACCGTTTATCTGTATTGAGCCGTGGTACGGCAGATGCGACAGAGCAGGCTTTGCCGGAGAATTAAAGGACAGGGAGTATGGTAATTCGCTGGCACAGGGTGAGAAATTTGAGAAGTCATATACGATTGCAATTGAGATGTAGATTTTCTTGTTCTTAATGTGACTTAAATAGTTACAAACATAAATTATAAGATATAGTTAGAATCGGGGGCCGGCTTTTTTAAGGCCGGCCTGAAGCAGCCATTTCTGATCAATTTTCTTAAGATCTTCACCGAATCTGACATGTAGCCGAACTGAGCCTTCGAGCTGCTCGATATGTTCAATGGTGCCCTTGCCGAACTTTGGATGATTGACATCGTCATTGATATTAAATTTTACAGTACTGTTTTTCTTTTTGCGGTATTCCTGCTCGCGTGAATATGTGTCGCGGATAGGAATACTCTTGTCAGTAATTTTCTTTTTGAGAACCTTATCATAATCGTGCTTAATAAGTCCTTCACCGGCTTTGTAGTAAGGAGTGGGAGCTGCTCCTATAAGTGAGCAGCAGTATTTCCACGCACTTCCGTGGATGCCGGGCTGCCAGTTGTACTTGTCCGGTATATCCATATTATATTGCATATAGTGGGCATATTCGTGCTTATATAAATCCATCCTGTCATCCTTTGACAAGGGCTTTGTCACACAGTAGCCGATGAAAAGCAGCGAAAAATGAAATTCTTCTTCATCCTGCCCAAAGCCCGGAGTGTATGCAACGAGCCTGTCCGTATCAAAGCCAAATGTGATAGGAACCCTTGCACCGTTAAGCCCAAGCTGTCTGTCGAGCTTCTGGTAGAGAAAGCGGATTTCCGCGAGATGTATTTTTGTTTCGTTTTCGAGTAGTTGTCGTAAATTGTTGTCTATGTTCATAAGTATATTTCTCTAAAAAATCAGTTTGTTTTCAACACAGTAATGATATATTCCGTCATTCTCAACTGATTGGCACACAAAATCAGCCTTAGCCTTGACTTCGTCCTTTGCATTGCCCATGGCAACACCAATGCCTACGGCCTCAAGCATTTCAATATCGTTATGTCCGTCACCGAAAGCAATTGCTTCATCCTTTGAGAAGCCATAATGCCTAAGCACTGCAGCAACAGCATTGCCTTTGCCACTGTTAAGCGGAATAATATCAACGGCCTTATCCCACCATGCAGTTATCTGTGAGTGGGGCGCGCCGGATAGAATCTGTGAGTGCTCATCTTTTTTGCAGGAGCACATAATCTGATATATATCAGTCCTGCTTATCTCGTCAAAATTGTCAGCGATTTTAAGCTTTTCGCTGCCAAAGGCAAAGTATTGCTCTAAATCAGGGTCGGTACCGTTTGTGACAATCATATGCTCGTTGCTGATTGCAATGGCGCGGTTCATCTGCTTTAGATTGGAAATTATCTGATATTTGTCGTGCTCATTAATAGGATTTTTGAAGATGATATCATTGCCTGCGGTGACGAATGAGCCGTTAAAGGTGAGCAGGACATCAAAATCAATTCCATCAAAATGAGGCACACCTGTGTAGCTTCTTCCGGTAGCCATACAAAGGATGATGCCATTTTGGTGGAGCTGCCTAAGTGCAGCAGCAGTGTTTGCTGATAATTCTTTATGTCCCAGCCGAAGCAGGGTGCCATCCACATCAAAGAATGCTATTTTAATCATAATTCACCTGCCTGTTTTAATGCTAGTTTAATGATATTTTCATTTATATAGAATCCGTTTGATTGAATTTTGGTTATTGCATTTTTTACAGAAGAAATAATCCCTGATTGTTTAGCTTTTATAAGAACACCTAAGGTGCCCGTTACTGTTAATCCAAGATATTTTGCTGTTTTTTTTGCTGCATTATCATCGATGATAACTAAGTCTGCTTTGGGGTCAGCTTGTGCCAATATCATAACATCAACTTCACCGGCATGAAGCTTTGCTTTGTACATTTTGCGGTCTTCAATGTTAGTGATTGTTTCGACTGTAATCCAATCAAGATTTTGTTTGATTTGTAAACAGGCAGAATCCTTTTTTGCTGTAACTTCGTCGAATACTGCTTTAGGAATAATGATTGAACCATATATTTTTTTTAAAATGTTAAGTAAGTCTGCATTGCACAATGCAATTAATGGTGTTGAATTGACAATTACCCTACGCATTATTCATCTCCTCTATAAATTCTGCTTCATCATCAAAACTGAAGATAGATATATTATTATTGCCTAGATATTTGATGAAATCTTCCTCACTCATTCCGGCTATCTGTGCACAATATCCAATAGAAATATGGTTTTTTAAATAAAGCATTAGAGCAGTAGCTTTCTTGGCAAAAGCATTAGCTTCATCTTTGGTCATTTTGGTATCGTATAATACTTCATCTGGTATTTTTATTGCAATACTACACATATAAACACCTCTTTCTATTTATAATGAATCATTAATTATATCTCAGTTACATGATAACATAATAAGCGCAAGATTAAAAACATTTATTTAAATTTCTGCCACAACGTAAGGTACGTAGGCTGGGGACTGTGGGGATACACGTACTTTCGCCATCGTTACGCTTAGCGCCTAAGATTCTGTACGAAATTATGCTCTTAGCTCTTCTATGCCTGACGAAACCGTCGAAACGCGCCGTCCGTGGCGCGGTTCTCCTCGCCCCTGCGTCCATGCAGGTGCGTTTCTGTGCTTCATGGGCATAATTTCTACAGTATCTAAGCCGCTTCGCTATGCACTCCTTCTAAAGCACGTGTATCCCCACAGTCCCCGGCTTACGTACCGACCTGCAGCCAATGCGCAAAAGTTGCGCGCAAAAAACGCGCACCTAATCCCTTGTTTGTGAAAAATGCTTGAAAACAAAAGTTAAAAAATGTCGAAATTGCACATTGACATAATCATAATACTGTAATATACTAAGTTCGGAACAAGCGGTTGCGCGAAAAAACGCACCTAAGAAATAAATTAAATTACAAGCAAATGGAGGAAACAACGGATGGACAAATTTATTGTTAACATCATTCACCGCCCTGAGATGGTGCCTGAGTACTCAGCAACAGTGACAGGTCAGGGAAAAGAAGAGGATATCGGAGATAAGAAGCTCATCACAGAGTCACTCGACATCTTCAAGACACAGCAGAGACTTGCACATGAGGCAGGACTCAAAACTACAATTCAGATGACATACGCTTCACTTTTCAATGATGAGGCAGTAGAGCTTGCAAAGCAGGATCACGAGAAATACGGTGATGAGATAGCACTTTCACTCCTTGGACTTCCATGTGAGGAGTTTAGAGAGAAGTATAAGACAAAGGATTTCTGTATCTGGATGTTCTCAATGGAGGACAAGAAAGCTATCGTAAATGATGTATTCGAGAAATTCCATGACAGATTCGGTTTCTATCCTGAGTCAACAGGCTCATACTATATGGATGCAGACCTTACAAACTACATCAAAGAAAAATACCCAATGGTAAAATGTGCAGTTGCAACATGCTGGGAGGAGGGACCTAAGGCATACCACACATGTAACAACTCATGGTATACACTCTTCGACGGAGGCCCATGGGCACCATGGATTCCATCAAAGCAGAATACACATGCACCTGCAGCAAATAAGGAAGAGGATAGCGGAATCGTAGCAATTCCACATCTCTCACGTGACCTTATCGCCTGCTATGATGGAAACGGCTCAAACTTCGGAACACATCCACAGAACGTGCTTCGTGGAATGATTTATGATACAAAGACATGGGAGTATCCATATCTTTACAACCTCATCGACCAGTACAGAGACCTTGCAAAATACAATAACGGATATTCATACAACATGATGTTCGTAGGACCTGGCTGGATGAACAAGATGGGACGCTGGGAGCAGCCATATGAGCTTCTCTTAAAGTCATATACAGACGGCTGTAACTACTATGGCAAGTTAAAGAAAGAGGGCAAGCTCATCGACATGACAATGTCAGAGTTCGCTGATTACTACAGAGAGAAAAAGGGTGTAAACGCAGGAAACTACAATGAGCCTGAGTGTGCACCATGGAGAGATATCCTTTACGGCTCAGACAAGCAGCTCTTCTGGTACTGTGACCCATACATGAGAGCATGTGTGAACATGGACCAGGGTGGAGCGATCGTAGACCTTCGTCCATACGTTGCAAAGCTTGAGTGGCCTGTAGGAATCGGAACAAAGCATGTACAGGATGCATCTTATCCATTCCTTATTCAGGAGAAATACAGAGCAGGATACTTTACACACTATGCAGGAGCAGGAACAGTAAGAAGTGCCAAGCTTTCACACAACGGTGAGGAGGTTGACCTGTGTCTCTGTCCTACACACAGCCATTTTTCAGAGGAAGTTATTGATGGCAAGAAGACAAGAATCCTTACACTTGATCCTGTAGATATTGAGTTTTATGATGTTAAGCTTACTCTTCAGACAAAGGAATACTTTGAGGAGGGCTCATCAAACATCAAGATTGAGCGTAATATCCTTAGCATGAGTGATCCAAATGCAGAGGTTTATCTCGATGAGTACATCACAGCATGCTACGGAACAACAGAGTATCCAGAGGATATGACAGGCATCACACTTACATGTGAGGGAGAAAACCCACAGAGCATCAATTATGAGTACAAGTGTCGTGATGCAAAGCTTGACGGAGCAACTGCAGTAAGCGCAGTAATTCCTGCAATTCAGACAAAGGTTTCACTCACACCATCTGCAAAGGCAGAGGGATACATTGAGGAAGGATATGCATTCTCTCCAATGTTCAAGCTTGGTTACAAGAAACAGATTAAAGACAAGGAGGTATTTGCAACATGGCTCAACTTGGAAAAGGCAAATTAAACTATAGATGTCCTTTATGTTTTATGAGGGATCTTGATATTGATATGTTCTATAATAAGGAAACAGGTATTTATAGCTGCATCCGCTGTCAGTTCAGAGGTACAGAGGAAGAGGTGCTTAAGGGCAACGAGGATGTACGCAAGAAGTACAAGGCTATGTACAAGAGATTCGACAAGTTCGATTTTGATTAAAGTAGTGATTGGTACGCTGCTGCTATAATAGCAGCAGCGTATTTTGCATTTCGCTACAAAGGAGAGTATATATGGCGAAAAGAAAAAAAGACACGATGGAATTCAGATTCTATGAGCTGCCACAGGGAGAGTCGGCACTCGTGCTGTGCGGAGAATCCTGGAAGAGAGTGTATGGTCATGAGGAATTTCACCTGCATTTCCATAATCTGCTTGAAATCGGCATCTGCCGCGAGGGGGATGGAAATATGTATCTGGATGAGGATATTTACCAGTATCATGACGGCGATATCACATTTATACCTGAGAATTTTCCACATGTTACAGTCAGCTATGGTGAGGTGGTGAATTTCTGGGAGTATATTTTTATCGACATACGTTCTGTGATAGAAGAGATGTTCCCAAACAATACGGCATTCCAGAATGAGGCAGTTACGACTATATCAAAAAAAGCGTTTATGACTAACGTGTATCAGAGCCCGGCTATGGCTGAGTATATAAATGCCATAATAAGGGAAACCCGTGAACACAAGATTTATTGCCAAAGGACGATAAAGCTCCTTGTGCAGGGAATTGTAATAGAGCTGTTGCGCAGGTATGATGAGCTTCCAAAGGAGGATAATAATATCGTAAAGGGTACCAATATGTCACAGATAGCCACAGCACTTGACTACATGAATAAGCATTACAGCGAATCGATAAAGGCAGGGGAGCTTTCGGAACTATGCAACATGAGCGAGACTCATTTCAGGAGACTGTTTGAATCATACATCAATATGCCGCCTATGGAGTATCTGAATCTGATAAGAGTACAGAAGGCGTGCGAGCTTATGAAAAAAACAAATGAGCCTATGGAGCTTATTGCACAAAAGTGTGGATTCACAACCCAGTCAACTTTTAACCGTAATTTCCGCAAATTTTTGGACACTTCGCCATATCAGTGGAAGATAAATCCTGAAAATTATGAGCATAAGCTGCTGAATTTTAGGATATCTGCACTAAAGGGATGGTAGAAAATACATGTTTTCGTATAATTTTGTACATTTATGATTGAATATGCATGTAATCGTGTGGAATTTGTTAACACATAAATGGCGTGTATGGTTATAATGACTATGTAATCAAGAAACGGACAAACATTTATGGTCAAAGTGCCCAATTAAAATAATATGACTATGAATGAATTGTGAACGGAGTATTGCAAAAACATCATTTTTATTAGGGAGGAAGAAAAATGAAAAAGAAAGTAGTTTCATTATTACTCGTAACAACAATGGTTGCCTCACTTGCAGCCGGATGTGGAGATTCATCTTCATCAGGAGATGGCACAGAAAAGACTGGTAAGAAGGTAGAGACCGTAAATGACGGCCATACACTTACAGCATGGGCTTGGGATGCAAGCTTCAATATCCCGGCACTCAAAGCAGCAGCAGAGGATTACAAGAAAAATGTAGATCCTGATTTCGTACTCAATATCGAAGAGCAGTCACAGTCATCTGATATTGAGACAGCAATTACAACAGCAGGTTCAGCAGGAGATTACAGTACACTTCCTGACATAGTATTATTCCAGGATCACTACTTCCAGCAGTACCATACAAATTATCCTGACGCATGGGTATCAGCAAATGATGCAGATGTTAATTGGGATGATTTCAGCCAGGAGAAATTATCATTCTCTACAATCGATGGAGAGCACTTTGGATTCCCTGTTGATAACGGAACAGTTATCTTTGCTTACAGAACAGATCTTCTTGAGCAGGCAGGATACACAATCGATGATATGACAGGTATTTCTTGGAAGGACTTCATCGAGGTAGGTAAGAAGGTATATGATAAGACCGGTAAATACTTACTTTGCATGGATGGAGACGGAAACGATTTATTCTACATGATGCTTCAGGCAGAGGGTGAGTCACAGTTTAAGGATGGCAAGCCAAACTTTGTAGACAACGCTAAAATAAAAGAAATCATGCAGGTACTTAAGGATATGATCGACAACAATGTTCTTTACCTTGCAAATAACTGGTCAGATTACACAGATCAGGCTATCCAGGGAGATATGGTTGCAGGTGTTATGAACGGAAACTGGATCATTCCTACAATCGAGAAGGTTACAGACAACAGTGGAAAGTGGGAGATTACATCTCTTCCAACACTTGAGGGTGGCGAAGGCTATGCATCAAACGGTGGTTCTTCACTTTACATCACAAGCAACTGCAAGCAGACAGACCTTGCTAAGAAATTCTTAGCATATACATTCGGTGGCGGATCTTATACAGACAAGGGTGTATCTGAGACATATGACAATGCTCTTAAGAATGGTGGTGTTATCACTACATATACACCTGCAGGCAAGTCAGAGGTTTACAACGAGGGCGTTGAGTACTTCAACAACCAGCCAATTTACGCTAAGATCGTTGAGATGGGTGCAAATGTTAAGACAATCGAGCAGAGCGATTTCCATTACGATGCACGTAAGAAGCTTGCTACAGCACTTATCAATATTACTCAGAACGGTGCAGATATCGATTCAGAGATAAAGACAGCAGAGGATGACCTTAAATTCACAATGGGACTTTAATCTGTTAGCTTGATGGCAAATGTACAGGGAGCCATTAAATGGCTCCTTGTTTTTTCTCAAAGACGTATAGTTAGGAGGCCTTTACAGTGAAGAATAAGAAAAAAGGAATGAGCATAACCGGTAAACAAAGGGCTGCCGGCTGGATTTATCTGGCTCCGGCTACAATACTCATTTTCATAATGAGCTTCTGGCCTATAATCCAGGCTGTTATCACATCCTTTAAAACCGGTTCAAGTGCAAATATGCAGTGGGCTAATCCATTTGCCTACAATTACACAAGAATGTTTCAGGATGCGGTTTTCAAGAGATCTATCGGAAACACATTCTTATATTTAATTATCGAAGTGCCAATCATGCTTGTACTGGCAATTTTACTGGCACAGTTACTTAACAACAAGCATCTTAAATTTAAAGGATTTTTCCGTACATGTGTATTTTTACCATGTGCAACATCACTCGTATCATATGCATTGATTTTTAAATCGCTTTTTGCAACACAGGGACTTATCAATACAATCCTTGTTAAACTTGGAATATTAGAGAGCAACTTTAACTTCCTCGGTACAGGCTGGAGCGCTAAGATTATTATCATAGTAGCTCTTATCTGGAGATGGACAGGATATAATATGGTGTTCTTTTTAGCCGGTCTCCAGAATATCGAGTATTCTGTTTACGAGGCGGCAAAGATAGATGGAGCGAGCGGCTGGAGGACCTTCTGGTCTATCACGGTTCCTCTTCTTAGACCTACAATTGTTATGACAACCATCATGTCAATAAACGGTACATTACAGCTCTTCGATGAGTCTGTAAACCTGACAAAGGGTGGACCTGCAAATGCGACAATCACCATGTCACATTATATCTATAACGGCTCGTTTGGTGAAGGTGTTGCAAACTTTGGATATGCATCAGCAATGTCTGTTATCGTATTCATCATGGTTGCTATACTGGCATTTATCAATCTGAAAGTAGGTGACAAGCGTGACTAAGAAAAAACATGGATCATCAATACAAAAAAGGCTTATACCTTCATACATTTTTCTTGTAATAGTTTCGTTCATCTCAGTATTTCCGTTTTTCTGGATGATATCGGCAGCGACCAACAAGTCTATTGACGTTGCAAGAGGTAGAATTGCATTTGGTGGCTATGCCATTGAGAACTTAAAGAAACTGTTTGCATCACAGAACGTTGCACTTGGAATGAAAAACTCACTTATCAATGCAACAGTTCAGACAATTATAGCACTGCTTGTCTGCTCACTTGCCGGTTACGGCTTTGAGCTCTATCATGACAAGGCAAAGGATAAGCTGTTCTCAGTTTTACTTCTTGCCATGATGATTCCGCAGGTAGCTACACTTATTCCTCTGTTCAAGATGATGTCAAAGCTCGGCTTTATAAATACGGTATGGGGCTTCATGCTCCCGGCTATTTCAACGCCGTTCCTTATCATGATGTTCAGACAGAATTCGAGAAACTTCCCAGTCGATATAATGGAGGCGGCACGAATTGACGGACTCAGTGAGATTGGTATTTTCTTCAAGATGTATATGCCTGTACAGAAATCAACATATGCAGCAGCTGCAGTTATCACATTCATGAATGCATGGAACTCATATCTGTGGCCAAAGGTAATACTCAATAAGCCTGATGCTATCACAATGCCAATGCTTATTGCAAACCTCGCAGCAGGATATACAGTAGATTACGGTGTACTGATGATGGGCGTTCTTTTCTGCTCCATCCCTACAATGATCGTATTCTTTGTACTCCAGAAGCAGTTTGCAGAGGGAATTACAGGATCTGTTAAATAAAAGTAAAATAATATTGTTAAAAATCAAGAAGGCAAATAATGTTTATTATTTGCCTTCGTCTTGTAAGAGGAATTTACCAAGAGGACTTTACGTTTAAAAAGACAAATAATAAATAAAATAGGAGTGTATAAATATGGGTAATTTTGATTCAGATATTGTTAAAAATCCGGAAATATTTGAGCAGAACAGACTTGCGGCTCATTCGGATCATGTGTGCTATAAAAATGAATTGGAGAAGATTAAAGGAAAATCAAGCCTGAGATATGATATGAACGGCTTATGGAAGTTTGCATATGCAAAGAATCAGTCCCTGGCTCCTTGTGGCTTTGAAGCAGCAGATTATGACTGCAAAAGCTGGGATGAAATCAGGGTTCCGGCACATATCCAGATGGAAGGCTATGATGTGCCAATCTATACGAATACCACATATCCGTGGGAGGCTGACGAGTTTATAAAGCCGGGCGAGGTACCTGAGATTTTTAATCCGGTTGCAAGCTATGTGAAGTATTTCACAATCCCTGAGAATATGAAGAACAAGAGGGGGTGTATTTCGTTCCAGGGAGTGGAGAGCGGTTTTGCACTCTGGCTGAATGGACACTATGTCGGCTACAGTGAGGATACCTTTGATCCGTCGGATTTCGAGCTGACTGATTATATTATTGAGGGTGAGAACAAGCTTGCGGTCAGAGTATGGAAATGGACATCAAGCAGCTGGTGTGAGGATCAGGATTTTTATAGATTTTCGGGTATTTTCAGGGATGTATTTTTGTATGTCGTTCCTTGTGCACATGTGGAGGATCTGTCAGTTGTTCCTACACTTAATGATACCTTTGACGAGGGCACACTTAGTGTGTCAATAAAGGCAGATGGTGATGGTACTGCAAGTGTAAAGCTTTATGAGCTGGGCGATTTGTCTGTGGAAAAATATGACAGGGCTAAGCTTTTACTGGAAGAGTTTGATATAGAGCTTAGGAATAAGGAAATTTGCGAGGGCTCATGTAATGTGAAAAATCCTCTGTTATGGAGCGCTGAAAAGCCGAATCTGTATGAGGTTAAAATTATAGTTAAAGATACGCATGGAAATGAGACCGAGTTTATCAGCCAGCTGGCAGGCTTCAGACGCTTTGAGATGGTAGACGGACTCATGAAGCTAAACGGTAAGCGTATTGTATTTAAGGGTGTAAACCGCCATGAGTTCAGCTCAATAACAGGCCGTGTGCCAAACCGTGATGAGGTGATAAAGGATATTGTTACAATGAAAAAGAACAATATCAATGCTATAAGAACAAGCCATTATCCTGATGATTCCATGCTCTATGAGCTTTGCGATATTTATGGAATCTATATGATAGCTGAGAACAATCTTGAGAGTCATGGCACATGGGAGGCATACAATAAGGGCTATGTTGACCTTGACTTTGTTGTGCCAAAGGACAAGCCACAGTGGAGAGAAATGATGCTGGACCGTGCCAACTCATGCTATCAGAGAGATAAAAATCATCCGGCAATCCTTATCTGGTCATGCGGAAATGAGTCGTTTGGCGGCAAGACAATATATGAGATGTCACAGCTTTTCAGGCAGCTTGATAAGCATCGTCTGGTACATTATGAGGGAGTATTTAACGATAGAAGCTACAATGACACAAGTGACATGGAAAGCCAGATGTATACTTCGGTTGCAGGTATTGAGAAATTTCTTGCAGAGAATCCTGAGAAACCATTTATCTGCTGCGAATATACACATGCAATGGGAAATTCCTGCGGTGCTATGCACAAATATACAGAGCTTTCAGACCGCGAGCCTAGATATCAGGGTGGATTTATCTGGGATTATATCGACCAGTCAATCTACAAAAAGGACAGATACGGCAAATGGTTCCTCACATATGGCGGAGACTTTGGCGATAGGCCTACAGATGGAGATTTCAGCGGAAACGGAATCTGCTATGGGGGAGAGAGGGAAGCTTCTCCGAAGATGCAGGAGGTGAAGTTCAATTATCAGAATATCTCGGTTGATTTTGACAGCGACTACATCTTTACAGTCACAAACAAAAATCTTTTTGTAAATACATCGGTTTTTGATGCTTTTGCTATTCTTCTTGCAGACGGTGAGGAGGTTTACAGGACCAGGCTTCAGATATCTGTTCCACCGATGGAGAAGGCAAGCTATGAGGTGCCGGTTACTCTTAAAAATTCAATGATTGATGTGGAAAAAGAGTACTGTATTGTGGTATCATTTGTATTGAAGGAAAACACCATCTGGGAAAAGGCAGGATATGAGATTGCATTCGGACAGCATATGATAAAGAAGCCTGTAAGTGAGTATTCATGCGACAAATCAGTTGAGCTTGTTGTTGGAAACGGAAATATCCTTGTAAGAGGTGAGAACTTCAAGGCACTTTTCTCAAGAATGAATCTGGGAATGGTTTCATATGTATATGGTGGCGTCGAGATGCTTCCAAATACTATTCCACTGCCGAATTTCTGGAGAACACCTACCAACAATGATTCCGGCAACATGATGCCACAGCGCTATGCACAGTGGAAGATTGCCAGCATGTATGTGACCACCAGACAGGATCAGCGCTTTGCAGATACATCACCAAGGGTTGAAAAAAATGATAACAATATCGCCATCACATACACTTATTTCATGCCTACCACACCGCAGAGCTCATGCGAGGTGACATACAGAGTGTTTGGCGACGGAACCATCGAGACAACTCTGTCATATGACCCTGTAAAGGAACTTGGCGATATGCCGGAGTTTGGCATGATGTTCAAGCTGGATGCCGATTATGATACAGTGAAATGGTACGGACTCGGACCACAGGAGACATATGAGGACAGACAGCATGGCGGAAAGTATGGTGTATACCAGAATAAAGTGGCAGACAACATTGCCGAGTATCTCGTTCCGCAGGAGAGCGGCAACAAGTGCAGAGTAAGATATGCAAAGGTAATGGATAAGAAGGGCAGAGGCATGCTGTTCTTTGGTGATGAGCTCTCGTTCTCGGCACTGCCATATACACCGCATGAGCTGGAAAATGCAGCGCATCACTTTGAGCTTCCACCTGTACACTATACTGTTGTCCGTGTGGCAAAGAAGCAGATGGGTGTAGGCGGAGACGACAGCTGGGGCTCACATACTCATCCGGAGTACCTGCTTGATGCCTCAGAAAAAATGGAATTCACATTCTGTTTCCGAGGAATCTAGTATTTTAAGGTTGTAAGGAATATTATTACGCATTTTGAGAACAGAGACTACTACTGGGACTGCTCTCATGGTGTAAATAAACGATATAAGAATAAATGATATAAGAATTAAGGAGGATTAAAATGTCAAAATTTTTTAAGGGTATGGATTTATCAACCTTGCTCGAGCTGGAACGCTGCGGAGCAAAATACTACGAGGACGGAAAGGAGAAGGACATTCTTGACATCATGAAGGAGCATGATGTTGACACAATCCGTCTTCGTCTGTGGAACGATCCAAAATCAGAGGATGGTGAGCCTTACGGTGCAGGTAACAATGACCTGGCTGAGACTATCGCTATTGGAAAAAAGGTTACAGATGCAGGCTTTGGAGTGCTTTTGAATTTCCACTACAGTGATTTCTGGGCAGATCCGGGAAAGCAGATTAAGCCAAAGGCATGGAAGGATTTCGGTGTGGACGAGCTGGAGCAGGCTGTATATGATTTTACACTTGAAAATCTGACAAAGATTATTGAGGCAGGCGTAAATGTCACAATGATTCAGGTAGGTAATGAGCTTTCAAACGGACTTTTGTGGCCTGAGGGAAAGGTACCTAACTACGATAATATAGCAAAATTTGTGAATGCCGGAATACGTGCCTGCCGCAAGGTAAATGCTGATATTCCGATTATGATTCACCTCGATAATGGTGGAAACAATGAGCTTTATGTCAGATGGTTTACAAACTTCATCGAAAGAGGAGAGGAGTTTGAGTATATCGGATTGTCATACTATCCTTTCTGGCACGGCTCTCTTGACCAGCTTGAATTCAACATGAACGATATCGCAAAGCGTTTCAATAAGGACCTTATCATCGCTGAGGTATCCATGGGCTTTACAATGGACAGCTACCAAGAGTATGAGAAGCTTGCTGACTCTGAGCGCAAGGGCTATGCGACAAAACCGGAGCTTGTTGAGAAGATAGATTATCCTATGACTATTGAGGGACAGGCTGACTTTACAAAAGATTTCTTAAACAGAGTGGCAAATGTGGTGGATGACCACGGAAAAGGATTTTTCTGGTGGGAGCCTGCGTGGATTCCTGTACCGGGCTCAGGCTGGGCTACACCTGCTTCACTTAAGTACATGAATGATCCGGGACCATGCGGCAATGAGTGGGCAAACCAGGCACTTTTTGACTATGATGGAAATGTGCTGCCGGCACTTGATGTTATTAAGAATTTTAAAAAATAAAATAATAACATATGTAATTTTGTTGCATGATTTGATTTGTTATGTTGCATTTTCAGTCGGATGTATTGCAATGTAAAAATGTGCAGTTATAATAGAGTTATAAAGAAAAAACGAATTATTTTAACTATCAATTTAACGCAAATACAATCAGCAAAGGAGAAGAAAAAATGATACAGCAGAACGTATTAGACAAATTCAAGGGGCTTTTTGGAGCAGATGGGGATATCAGAGTATATTTTGCTCCGGGACGTGTAAATCTGATCGGTGAGCATACTGACTACAATGGAGGACATGTGTTTCCATGTGCATTGACCATCGGTACATATATGGCAGCAAGAAAGCGCGACGACAGGAAGCTTCGTTTCTACTCTATGAATTTTGACAATCTGGGTGTGGTTGAGTCATCACTTGATGAGTTTACACCTGATCCAAACGGACTTTGGATAAACTATCCAATGGGCGTTATGTGGGCCTTCGAGGGACGCGGAATGAAGCTTGAAAGCGGTCTTGATATTGTTTTATTCGGAAATATTCCAAACGGCTCAGGACTTTCTTCATCAGCATCTCTTGAGGTGGTTACAGGATATATGTTAAAGGATATTTATGGCTTTGACGTGACAAATCAGGATCTGGCACTTATCGGTCAGTATTCAGAGAACAACTACAACGGCTGTAATTGCGGTATCATGGATCAGTTTGCATCTGCAATGGGCAAAAAGGACAATGCAATATTCCTTGACTGCAATACTCTTGATTTTGAGTATGCACCAATCGTTTTGGACGGTGCAAAGATCGTGGTTACAAACAGCATGGTTAAGCACAGCCTTGTAACAAGTGCTTACAATGACAGAAGAAATGAGAGTGCACAGGCACTTAAGGATTTACAGACAGTATGTGACATCAAGACTCTCGGTGACCTGACAGATGAAGAGTTCGAGGCTCATAAGGATGCGATTAAGGATGAGGTTGCACGTAAGAGAGGCAAGCATGCGGTTTATGAGAACCAGCGTACCATCAAGGCTGTTAAGGCATTAAAGGAAAATGATATAGAGACATTTGGAAAGCTTATGAATGCTTCACATGTATCACTTCGTGATGATTATGAGACATCATGTCCTGAGGTTGACGTACTTGTTGATGAGGCATGGAAGATACCGGGTGTGATCGGATCACGAATCACAGGCGGCGGCTTTGGTGGCTGCACAGTCAGCATAGTAAAGGACGAGGCTATTGATGAGTTTAAGGCAAACCTGACAAAGGCCTATGAAGAGAAGGTTGGAAAGACACCTGAGTTTTATGTTGTTTCAATCGGAGACGGACCTAGCCGTCTGGCATAAAATTAGCAATATGAAATAAAAGTAACGGATAAATAGGTTTTTCCCGACAATGATTAAGGAGCATGACATGATTCAGGAGAGAATATTAGAATTAGTAAAATATGGTCTTACAACAGGACTTGTTGACCCTGCTGATGAGGTATACACAGTAAACAGACTTCTCGAGGTACTCGGAGTGGACGATATCGAGGATGAGACATTTGAAAAGGTAGAGGCTCAGCCGGCATGGACACAGGAAGAGGCAGAGGCGAAGCTTGAGGGTATACTCGAGGATATGATGACATACGCATATGACAATGGCATCATGAAAGAAAACAGCATTGTATACAAGGATCTTTTTGATACAAAGCTGATGGGCTGCCTTGTAAATGCACCAAGCGTGATCAGAGCTCGCTTTAAGGATTTATACGACAATGAGTCTTCACTTGCGGCAACGGATTATTTTTACAAATTAAGCTGTGACAGCAATTATATCAGAAGACAGCGCATAAAGAAGGATATGAAATGGACCACAGACACAGAGTATGGCACACTTGATGTGACAATCAATCTCTCAAAGCCTGAGAAGGATCCAAAGGCAATTGCTGCCGCTAAAAATGCAAAGCAGAGTGCATATCCAAAGTGCCAGCTTTGTAAGGAAAATGAGGGCTATGCAGGCCGCGTAAACCATCCTGCAAGAGAAAACCACAGAATTATCCCTGTTACAATAAACAACAGCCAGTGGTTTTTCCAGTACTCACCATATGTATACTACAATGAGCACTGTATCGTGTTCAATTCAAAGCATACACCGATGAAAATCGAGCGTGCCACATTTGGAAAGCTGCTTGATTTTGTGACACAGTTTCCACACTATTTTGTAGGCTCAAATGCAGATCTGCCAATCGTTGGAGGCTCTATCTTAAGTCACGACCATTTCCAGGGAGGACACTATACCTTCGCTATGGCAAAGGCTCCGATAGAGAAAGAAATCACATTCAAGGGCTACGAGGATGTCGAGGCAGGTATCGTAAAATGGCCTATGTCTGTTATCAGAATCAAGTCAGCAGACAAAGATAAGCTTATTGACCTTGCAGATAAGATTCTTCTTGCATGGAGAGGCTATACAGATGAAGAAGCATTTATTTTTGCAGAGACAGATGGAGAGCCACACAACACTATCACACCTATAGCAAGACGTCGTGACGGAGACTATGAGCTTGACCTTGTGCTCAGAAACAACATCACAACAGAGGAGCATCCGCTTGGCGTATATCATCCGCATGCCCACCTTCATCACATAAAGAAGGAGAATATCGGACTTATCGAGGTAATGGGACTTGCAGTGCTTCCGGCCAGATTAAAAGGTGAGATGGCAGAGCTTAGGGATGCAATCCTTACAGGAAAGGATCTGCATTCGACTGAGACTCTTGCATCACATGCTGACTGGGCTCTTAAGTTTATGTCTAAGTATGATAAGATTGATGAGTCAAATATTGATGATATCATCAATGAGGAGATTGGACTTGTATTTAAAGAGGTGCTTGAGTGTGCAGGAGTGTACAAGTGCACTGATGAGGGACGTGCAGCGTTCCAAAAATTTATAGATGCGGTAAATGCATAAGATTTTCAATTATCTTTTTATAATGCGGAAAGCACCGTCGAACCATACTATATATTTCGCAAGTACTACGCAGCTAAGAAGCAGTAAGAATTATGATTTAGGGTGTTTAGACCATGACACAACCGGCTTTTATGCGCCGTCCATGGCGCATAACGCCTTGCCCCAGCGTCCATGCTGGGGCATTGTTGTATATGGACATAATTATAACTGCTTCTAAGCTGCTTCGTAAAGCTCAATATATAGTATGTTCGCCGGTGCTTTCCTTAGGTTGTGAAATAAATTAATTTTTAAATACACTATTAAATACATCATTGGTAAAGACTTTTTTACTAAAGACTTGTAACTTGACTAGATTTTGCTTTCTGCAATTTATGCAGGCAGTGGATGAATGCAGGCACCAGGAAGGCATCTGCGAGAATCCATGCGAGTGGGCTTGCAAAGCAGGCGGCAGAAAAGCCGAATATCGGTACAAATACAAGTCCGATGAGTGAACGCGCAATCATTTCTGCTACTCCTGCAAACATCGCAAAACCGGAAAAACCCATGCCCTGTATGGTAAAACGGACTGTGTTTACCAGAACGAGCGGGATGTAGAAAAATGCATTTGTCAGCAGAAACTGATGAGCCTGTGCGACAACCTCTGTTTCGCTTGGTGATACAAACAGGTAAATCAGATAGTTGGCTATAAACAGCAGTGCCACAAAAATCAAAACCGAATAGATCGATCCTATAACTGAGGCTGAAATAAGCCCCTTCTTTACACGTTCAAATTTGGCTGCGCCGACATTTTGTCCACTGTAGGTGGCCATTGTGGAGCCGAGTGCGTCAAATGGACACATCATAAACATTGAAATACGGCTTGCAGCGGTCATTGAGGCAACTGCGATGGAGCCTAAGCCGTTTACGGCAGTCTGCAGTATGACGCTGCCTATAGCGGTTATCGAATACTGAAAACCCATAGGAAGTCCCATGACCATCAGATTCCTGACATATGAAGAGTCAAGCTCCAAATCGTCTCTGCTTACATGTAGCAGAGGCACCTTTTTTGCTATGTAGATGATGCACAGCACTCCTGATATACCCTGTGACAGTACGGTTGCAAAAGCCGCTCCAAACACGCCCATGTTAAATACCAGAATGAAAAGTAAATCAAGACCGATATTTAGAACAGCCGCGATTATAAGGAAAATAACAGGTATGACCGAGTTGCCGAGAGATCTCAGATATCCTGACAGCAGATTGTACAGTATTGTGACAGGAATGCCTGCAAATATGACAATCAGATACTGGTAGGCGAGGTCGTAAATGTCGCCTGGCGTGTTCATCCAGGTCAGAATCTGACCACAGAGAAGCACAGTGAGTGCCGTCATGATTATTGCGATAATTACAGACACAATTCCTGCATTTCCTACATATTTTTTAAGTCCTTTTTCATCCTTGGCACCAAAGCGCTGGGCTATTGGAAGCGAAAAGCCGGCACACACACCCTGACAGAAGCCAATGATGAGAAAGCAGATGCTTCCGGTAGAGCCGACTGCGGCTAAGGCCGAAACACTTAGAAAACGACCAACGATTATAGTGTCCATAAGGCTGTAAACCTGCTGGAAAAGCATTCCGAGAAGCAACGGAAGAGAAAAGCCCAGAATGAGCCCGGTAGGAGAACCTACAGTGAGATCCTTTGAATTATTTTTAGTCATTATTTATAATCCCCCTTGATTAAAAATAGATAAAAATATATATAAAAAATAGTGATTAAGTGTAATATACAACCTTTACAAACATAAGTAAATGAGGTAAAGTTAAATTGTTAGCATTTTTTTTGGTGCATATTTTATAGTGAATAAAAACGCTGATTTTATGTTTGATATCATGTTTTTTTGAGAAGAAAATTGAATAATCAGTAATATGTAAGGGCTGACATATAATTAAATTTGGAGGAAAAGAATGAGAGACTGGGAAAATAACATTCGAAGGGTTGTACCTTATACACCGGGAGAACAGCCAAAGAATACCTGTGTTATTAAGTTAAATACAAATGAGAATCCATATCCGCCAGCGCCGGGAGTGAAGGAGGTTTTAAGTAATTTCAATACCGATGATTTAAGACTGTATCCTGACCCAAGGGTTGATAAGCTGGTAAATGCAATTGCGGATTTCTATAAGATAGACAGCTCGAAGGTGTTTGTCGGAGTTGGCTCTGATGATGTACTTGCCATGATTTTCATGACATTTTTCAATTCGAAAAAACCTATACTGTTTCCTGATATTACATATTCATTTTATGATGTGTGGGCAGATATGCTTCGAATCCCTTATGAGCAGCTTCCATTGTCAGATGATTTTTCAATAGTACCGTCAGATTACTATAAGGCAAATGGTGGAGTAGTATTTCCAAACCCTAATGCTCCAACAGGAAAGCTCATGCCTCTTGATGAGATAGAGGACATAATAGAGCACAATCAGGATGTAATTGTCGTAGTAGATGAGGCATATGTGGATTTTGGCGGGGAGAGTGCGCTGCCGCTCATTGACAAATATGATAATGTCATCGTGGTACAGACATTCTCAAAATCTCGCTCCCTGGCAGGCTCGAGAGTTGGTTTTGCCATGGCAAGCCCTGTGCTTATCAAGTATCTGAATGATGTGAAATATTCGTTCAACTCATATACCATGGACAGAATCACAATCGAAGCAGCTACAGCAGCGGTAAAAGACAGAGCATACTTTGAAGAGACCACAGCAAAGGTTATAAAGACACGTGAGTGGACAAAGACAGAGCTTAAGAGACTTGGCTTTACATTCTGTGACTCAAAGAGCAACTTTATATTTGCAAAGCCTGCAAATGTTTCTGCAACAAAGCTTTTTGAGGACCTTAAGGCAGACAATATATTTGTCAGACATTTTAGCTCACCTGAGCGAATCAACGACTATCTGCGCATATCCATAGGAACTGATGAGCAGATGCATACATTAATTAAATTTTTGGAGAATTATTCATGTTAAAAAAATATATTTACATCTTTTTAATTTCAATGGTACCACTTATTGAGCTCAGAGGAGCAGTTCCGGTTTCGCAGGTGATGGGCCTGCCGATAGTGCCATCATTTATCGTTTGTATCATTGCAAATATGCTTCCGGTCCCAATTATTTATCTTTTTGCAAGGAAGGTGCTCATCTGGGGAGCTGACAAACCGGTCATTGGTAGTTTTTTTAGCTTCTGCCTTGAAAAAGGAGAGAAGGGTGGTAAGAAGCTTCAGGCAAAGGCCGGAAGAGGTCTGTTTGTTGCACTTTTACTTTTCGTAGGTATCCCGCTTCCGGGAACAGGTGCATGGACAGGAACACTTGCGGCAAGTATCCTTGATATGGATTTCAAGTCAACAGTTGCCGCTGTCATGCTCGGAGTACTGCTTGCAGGCATGATTATGATGATAGTAAGTCTGGCGGGCGTGTCTATATTCCTGTAGAATTTATGGGGAGCTTTCTTCGTCCTTTGTTAAACAGTACAAATCCGACCGCCAGTGAAACAATTGTAACCACAATCACAATCACAAAGACCACTACACTATTACCGGGATCAGGAAAAAATCCTGAAAGTGTGCCCCAAAGGTTGAAAAGCAGATGAAGTCCCATAGAGTAGTAAATAGAGCCACCGCGTTCGCACACATATCCGAGCACTATGCCAAGTGCAAAGGCATATATGCCCTGAATCCAGTTGAGATGGAACAGTCCGAAAAGTGCAGCCTGCATCAGATTGGCAAGAGCAAACGGCAAAGCCTTTCTGGCGCAGCGCATTGTAACACCGCGGAATATAAGCTCCTCACAGATTGGCGCCAGTATTACAGAATAAAGTACTGTCACAAAGGTGGTATCTGTGATGCCTGATGTTTCAAAAAGCTTGTTGTACTGCTGCAGCCAGTCGGGACGGATGTAGCCGGTTAAGTTAGCAATGAAATTGGCAGCAAATTGTGTACCCGGCACGAGTACGACGATTGCTGCAAGCATCATGGGATTGAAGGTTTTCTTAGGGGATGGAAGAAAATTACCTTCGTATCTGGCATAGTACCACATGCCAAAAATCGCAATGGTAATGAGTGCATAGATGACCATAATCATCATGTTAAAATTTACAGAGGTAAATGTCTTTTCAAGGCGGTCCGATACGTTTGCAGACGGAAAAGCAAGCTTTCCGACAAAACCCTGTCCAAACACTCCCATGCCCATCATAAAGAACAAGGCGATAGTCTGAATTGCCTCAACTGCAAGCAGTGGGACAAATGTGTAAAAGAAATATCCTACTTTTTTCATTTTCAATTTACTCCATTCTGATTTATTAGGCGATAGTAACACTAGTATAACATATCATAATTTAATTGCAAGAAAGCTGTTTACTTTAAAACTTTAATATGTTAAAATTAAAAGTAAATAAATCGCATGAAAAAGGAGAACACGATGAGCAAGAATCTAAAAACAGAAGCAGTAGACCATTTGTTTGATGCTATTTTGTGTCTCAAGGATAGAGCAGAGTGTTATACATTTTTTGAGGATGTTTGTACCGTAAATGAGCTTTTTTCTCTATCACAGAGATTTGAAGTGGCAAAGATGCTTAGAGAGCAGAAGACATATCTTGATATAGCAGAAAAGACCGGGGCTTCCACAGCCACAATCAGCCGTGTGAACAGATCCTTAAACTACGGCAACGATGGATATGATATGGTTTTTTCACGCATGGAGGATGGCTCTGACAAAGAGGATTAGTTTATCATAGGGGAAAGAAAAACAGGCTCGTTAATTTGAGCCTGTTTTTTTAGAAGCCTCTTTTTCTTCATTTAGATCGTCAATCATGCGCTCAATCAGCATTTTCTTGATGTAGACATCAAAGCTCAGCATGCAGATAAAGCTGAATGTGTGAAGAAATTTCTGATCCTCAGCAGGGAAATCCTCAAATGTCTCGCCGGCAATCTTGTATTTCTTGCCGAGATCCTTTAGGAGCTTCTGCGACTCCTCTGCCTCTAAGCCAAAAACCTCCGTATAGACATCCTGCATCGTAAATCCGTCATCGTTGCCGAAATACTTCTCGGTAAGGGGATTAAGAATTGAGCGTATATCGTTGATGCTCAATATATTTTTGAAATAATATATAAAAAGCAGTGTGAGCACATGCTCCTTAGAATATTTTTTCTTGTCCGGAGAAGGGAGCAGATTGTTTTTGGCATAGTTGTTTATCATTGTCTTGGTAAGGATTTTGTCGCTTTCATAGCGCTTTGATGCAGCGAGCTGCTCGTCCATGAAGGTTGTGACCTGATCCATATACAGATCAATGTTTGGGATATCCTCCGGCTTTATGTAATCTATTGATTTAAGCTGTTTTAATAATTCTGATAAAAATTCTTTAACGTCATTCTCCATATCATCACCTCAGACTTTTATTATATAGTATTGAAAACTATATGACAAGTTTTTTTTGAATTTTCTCATATTGGGTTGTGCAAAACATATGTTTGTGGTATGCTGTAGATAAATTATTTTTGTATTTATGGTTTGTGTGCCTGTAATAAGACTGGAGAATTGAGAGGAAAACAGATGAACTTAGATATGTTGAATGAACAGCAAAGGGAGGCCGTTTTGACCACAGAGGGACCGCTTCTTATTTTAGCGGGGGCAGGCAGTGGCAAGACCAGGGTTCTTACATACAGGACTGCTTACCTGATAGATGAGTGTGGTGTCAATCCTTACAATATCATGGCAATCACCTTTACAAACAAGGCTGCGGGAGAGATGCGTGAGCGAATTGATGATATGGTGGGCTATGGTTCGGAAAGCATATGGGTTTCTACCTTCCATTCGACATGTGTGCGTATACTGCGCAGGTATATTGACAGGCTGGGATATGATACGAATTTTACCATATATGATGCTGACGACCAGAAGTCTTTGATGAAGGACATCTGCAAGCGCCTTGAGATAGATACCAAGATGTATAAGGAAAAGATGTTTTTAAATGTCATATCATCGGCAAAGGATGAGATGATTGATCCGATAGAGTTTGAAAACCGCTTCACAGGTGACTTCGTGAAGCGCAAGCAGGCACTTGTATACAAGGAGTATCAGAATGCCCTAAAGCAGAATAATGCACTCGATTTTGATGATCTGCTTGTGAAGACAGTAGAGCTTTTTAAGCTGGATAAAGAGGTGCTGGATTACTATCAGGAGCGCTTCAGATATATCATGGTGGATGAGTATCAGGATACAAACACCGTGCAGTTTGAGCTTATCAGGCTTCTTGCCATGAAGTATAAGAATCTGTGTGTGGTGGGTGATGATGATCAGTCCATTTACAAGTTCAGAGGTGCCAATATCTACAATATTTTAAACTTTGAGAAGCATTTTGAGGATGCAAAGGTTATAAAGCTGGAGCAGAATTACAGGTCGACCCAGAATATTCTGGATGCTGCTAACAGCGTCATTTCCAACAATGTGGGAAGAAAGGACAAGCGCCTTTGGACCGACAACGGAGCAGGAGACAGGATTACATTTGAACAGCTTGAGAGTGGCTTCGAGGAAGCGGATTATGTGGCGCGCTCGATAGCGAGACTCGTGAGAAAGGGCGAGGCGCGCTATAAGGATTGTGCTGTGCTTTACCGAACCAACGCACAGTCGCGTCTTTTCGAGGAGAAATTTATTGCGGCCAACATACCATACAAGATTGTCGGTGGCGTGAATTTCTATGCCAGAAAAGAGATAAAGGATATTCTTGCATATTTAAAGACTATTGACAATGGCCATGATGACCTTGCGGTAAAGAGAATCATAAATGTGCCAAAGCGAGGCATCGGAGCTACAAGCATCAATAAGGTGACGGACTATGCCATTGAGAAGGAAATAGATTTCTATACGGCACTGCGCTATGTCGATGAGGTGCCGGGCATGGCGAGGTCAGCAGGCAAGATAAAGCCATTTGTGATGTTTATACAGTCTCTTCGTGCGAGAGCCGAGATGGATTCGGTTTCGCAGCTCATACAGGCAATAATCGATGAGACCGGCTATGTCGATGAGCTGAAGGCAGAGGGCACGGATGAAGCAGAGCAGCGTATTGAGAATATTGATGAGCTTATAAACAAGGCTGTTGATTACGAGCAGGGGGAGGAGAATCCTACTCTCAGTGGCTTTTTGGAGGAGGTAGCGCTTGTAGCCGATATAGACGGTCTTGATGAAAACAGCGACTATGTGGTTCTTATGACTCTGCACAGTGCTAAGGGACTTGAGTTTCCGAATGTGTATCTGGCGGGTATGGAGGATGGTCTTTTCCCAAGCTATATGTCAATCACGAGCGATGATGCGACAAGCGAGATAGAGGAGGAAAGGCGTCTTGCTTATGTTGGCATCACGAGAGCCAAGGAGCATCTTACCATCACATCTGCACGCATGCGCATGGTGCGTGGAGAGACACAGTTCAACAAGGTATCGCGATTTGTGAAAGAGATTCCGCGTGAGCTTATGGCAGGTGAGGTTTATGAGCCAAAGCGCCGTGATGATGACCTTGAAAGAAATTCACAGAGCACGTACAGAAAGGCTAAGGAGGCCTTCAAAAAGACACCTACATATGGCACAGAGTATGCGACCACCTTTAATACACAGCGTACAAGGACACCTGTCTACACGCCTGTGAGCAACCAGAAGTCTTTTGCCAGTGCTAATACCACCGGCGGCCTTTCATATAAGGTAGGAGACAGAGTATCACACATCAAGTTTGGCGCGGGAGAGGTCATGGCAATCGTAGAAGGCGGCAGGGATTATGAGGTCACTGTGGACTTTGACAAGGCCGGTACCAAAAAAATGTTTGCCTCATTTGCCAAATTGAAAAAAATTGACTAAAAATATTGTAATTTTTATAGGAAAATTGGATATAATATGCTATAATAGATTTAACAAATAGCATTTGACAATTACTTTTGGAAAAGGAGTGGATTCAATTATGTGTAAAGTTGAAGAATTATTAAAGGACAACAAGCTTACAGAGAAGCTCAGCATGGCAAAGCTTAATGACCTTCTCAAAAAAGAAGAGGAAGAGAAGAAGCCTTCCAAGGCTGTTATCATATTTGCCATCATTGGTGTATTAGTTGCAGTTGCAGCAGCGGCATATGGTATCTACAGATTTTTCACACCGGATTATTTAGATGATTTCGATGATGAGTATGATGATGAATTCGATGATGATTTCTTCGAGGATGAAGACGATGATGATGCTGAAGAGGAAAAAGAGGCACCAAAGACTAAAGAAGAGAAATAGTCGTTTTTAGATAATGGGGGCTACATATGTAGTCCTCATTTTTCTTTATGTGTGAAGCAAGGCATTTGCAGTCGCTCATACAATGGAATAATAAAGTATAAAGAGAGATAAGAATTACATGAAAAAAGGATTTAGAGGAACAGGAACCGTAGAAAGAGTAGACTTCCCAAACAAGGGAATAGCCGTTACAGATGACGGCGACAGAGTAATTGTGAAAAATACTATTCCGGGACAGAAGGTGGAATTTGTTGTAAATAAAGTAAAGCATCAAAGGGCAGAGGGCAGACTCATGGAGGTAATTGAGAAATCGCCTCTGGAGACAGAAGAACCATGTCCTCACTTTGGAATGTGTGGGGGCTGTACATATCAGACAGTGCCTTACGAAAAGCAGCTTGATATGAAGCTTACCCAGGTGAAAAAGCTCATTTCGGATGCCATCGGCTCTGAAAAAGAGGCTGGATATGAGTTTATAGGGATACATGGAAGTCCTAAAAAGAGCGAATACAGAAACAAGATGGAATTTTCATTCGGTGATGAGTACAAGGATGGTCCTCTTGCGCTTGGCATGCATAAAAGAGGAAGCTTTTATGACCTTGTGACAGTATCAGACTGTCAGATAGTGGATGAGGATTTCAGGACAATATTAAAGGCAACACTTGATTATTTTTCCCAAAACAATATCCCATATTTCCACAGGGCAACACACAAAGGCTATCTGAGGCATCTGCTTGTCAGAAAGGCAACAAAAACAGGTGAAATCATAGTCGACCTTGTTACTAGCACACAGACAGAGGGCTTCAACGAGGAGGAGCTGCTGGCAGGCTTTAGATATGCGCTTTTGACCAGGCACTATGACGGCAGATTTAAGGGAGTTTTACACACAAAAAATGACAGCGTGGCGGATGTGGTCAAAAACGAGGGCACAGAGGTGCTCTACGGAGATTCATATTTCTATGAGGAGCTTTTAGGTCTGAAATTCAAAATCACACCATTCTCATTTTTCCAGACCAATTCACTCGGAGCGGAGGTGCTCTATGAGACAGCGAGAGAGTTTATCCTGGGAGATGACAAGGATTCGCTAAACGGTAAAACAGTCTACGACCTCTACAGCGGAACCGGCACCATTGCACAGCTTATGGCACCGGTGTGTAAGGAAGTAGTAGGAGTCGAGATAGTCGAGGAGGCAGTTTGCGCAGCAAAGGAAAACGCTGCCCTTAATGGTCTGGATAACTGTAAATTTATCGCAGGTGATGTCCTCAAGGTGCTTGATGAGATAGAGGAAAAACCGGATTATATAATTCTTGATCCACCACGAGATGGTATCCATCCGAAGGCTATCGGGAAAATCATAGAGTATGGTGTTGAGAATATGGTTTATATTTCATGTAAACCAACAAGCCTGGCAAGGGATTTGCAGATATTTATGGACAGAGGGTATAGAGTGGAGAAGATATGCTGCGTGGATATGTTTCCGAATACTTATCATGTGGAGACGGTCTGCCTTCTGTCTAGGAAAGCCCATTAAATCAAAGGCTTCTGCGATTTTGAAAGAACAATAGATGTGTGTTTTTGTTTCTGCAGAGTGAGGATATAACTGAAGGTTTATCCCAGGGGATAGGCGTTTGGGAATGGAAAGTATACATTTTGGCGAAAGGATACATTTGAGCAAAAGAGAATGGAGGATACATATGTCAGAGGATTCAAAGAATAATATTGGTTTAATTAATGCGGAAATGCCAGAATGCGTTGATAAGGCATTAATTAATTTAACAGAGCAACCAACTAAGGCAATAGGCAGTACAGTTTCGGATATTTGGTTTTTAGTTTTTGGTGGTATTGGTCATTTGGCAGAGAAACGTAAATTACGTTATGCGGTTGAGTTAGAAAAATATAATAAGGAACTTCAAGAAACGATAAATGAAATTCCAAAAGAGAACAGGGTGGAACCGGATATTCAAATTGTAGCACCAGCATTAGAAGCATCAAAGTATTGTGTTGAAAAAGAGGAATTGAGAAAAATGTTTGTTAATCTTATTGCGTCCTCAATAAACAGTGATAAGGTAGCAAGTGTGCATCCTATTTTTAATGATATAATAAGGAAATTATCATCAACGGATGCGTTGCTTTTTAAGGCAGTAGCTAATGGCGATTATGGTGATGATTGTATAATTTTTGGAGCTTCTGTTGAAAATATTTCTTTCTCACTAACAATATTAGAACAACTTGGCTTAATTGTATCAAAAACGCATAAGGGCGAAGATGGAGATAATTTAAAAAAGAATGTAATAAGCAACGATATCAGAATATATAAGAGTGTTATAGAAAATTTGACTATTATGGATTTTGCTTTTGATTCTTTATATACAAATATTTTTGATATGATAACAAAATATTTATTAGAAAAGAAATTGGGAGGTGCAACATTTCCAAGACATAAATTAGTTGTTGATTTTTTTATAGAAACAATTACAATTACTAATTTGGGAAAACAATTTAAAAAAATTTGTCTTTAAATTATTAATATGAGTGGTAAACAGGGTAAAAATATTACCCCACTTGTTAACATACATTGCAAGCTTTCGCTATGCAGTATAAAATAGGTGTTTAGGGGAATGTGGAAACAGTTTGCTTTCTGTCAAGGAAAGCTCAATAAATCAAAGGCTTCAGCAATTTTTTTGGGGAAAATAGATGTGTGTGTTTGTTTTCAAAGAGTGGCTGTGAGGAAATTGATTTACCTAGGGGGGATAACGATTTGATAGTTAAAAAATATCTTCTAGCGTAAGTCTACTATTTGGCAAAATAATAGAAGAGTAAACTATTTCATATTACAACTTCTAAGTTCAAAAAGAGACCTTCGACAGTTTGGCAGAGGATGATAAGGAAACATTTTGAAAATTGACCTCAGCCAAGTAGACGGGTAAGAGAAAAGCTGTGTGAATAGGAAATCCATTTACACAGCTTTTCCTTTTTGTGCCGATATAAAAACCAGCGTTCGCAGAACGCGCAGCCGTCACCACAGGTGGCGATCTCAGGGGTTTGGGGAATCGTCCCCAACAAGCATTTGTGGGAGGTATCAGAACGGTGCCTCCCGCAAAATACGCGAACTTGTACAAGTTTGCATTGCTTGCCGGTAGCATATTACTTAAATCAAGGTATTTGAGGATGGAACATTGTTGGTAGTTTTCCTAGATGGAACGGAGATTGAATGTAAAAATGAAGAGGAGTAAGAAAAGATGCCGATTGGGAGTTGAGATTCCTAATCGGCTTTTTTTCTTGATCTTTTGCAGATGGTAAAAAAACAGGTGATATGGTAAAATGATATACATATTTAAGGATGATTATGAAAAGAGGGATGAAGATGAGTGATAATCTTGTACATTCCAGTTTGGATTTTTTAAAAGATTTAGAAAAGTTTACGCTTGAAAGTAAGTTGTTGGCATGTCAGAAATATTCGAGTAGAATAATGACATGTTCGAGGGTAGATATGGAAAAAGCTTATAAAGAAAATATTATGCCTTGGGAGATAGAAGCGCTTTCTGCGTACTCAATCATTTATAATAAAAGTGATGTAACTGAGAAATTAGATAGCGATACTTTTGCTAATATGATTACATTAATTCGAAACTATTGGCATGAAGGATTAAGTGATGCTGAAAAGAAAGGAATGTATCCAGAGATATTTATAATGATTTCAGCTTTACAGCAATTTCCAGTTCAAGGGTTAATACTGCCCAAGTTATTTAGATATCATTATTTTTTTACATTTGTGAATGACAAGATTGATATGAAAACAATCTTTATAGATAAAATGGGTGTTGACTATGAACGGTTAGAAAAGTTTGCATTTATGGTTTTTATGTGTTTTAGCAAAGAAACACAAGATGAAATACCGCCACATTCGTTACAGGTTATAATTACTAAAGTGTTTGCAGACAGGGATGTATTGAAGCTTGTTACGATTGAAAAAGAAGAATATAAAAATCAGCTTTCTGCATTATATGGTGATAATCTTATTGATCAATATTATGGATTGAAAGTTCAATATGTTTATCCGTTTATTTCTGATGATGATATGATGTATATTCCATCTCCATATTTAATTATTAATGCTGTAACAGAGTCGATGCTTAATCGTATTACATTTCAAGATAATAAGTTGCGACGCACTATTGGAAAAGAGGTTATAGAATCTTATCTGTATGATATTATAAGTCAATTAGGAACAGTAACATGGATTAGTCCTGAAATAGAATATAAGATTGCTAAGAATAAAAAATTAACTTCGGATGTAATTGCTGCTGAAGGTAATTGTGTGGCTTTTTACGATGCAAAAGCCATTACGCCGAGTTTAAAAGTTAGGAAATTTGATGAAGAGGAAATAGAAAAAGATATAGGTATTTATGCAGAAGACGTTATACAGATATATCATCAGATTCAAAATTACTTACTAGGACATTTTAAATTAGATAAAAAATATGAGAAAGAAAAAATATATGGTATTGTAGTTGTGTTGGAAGATGCAGTGGTTTCAAGAAAAAGAGTGTATGTGAAAGCTATTGAATTGCTTCGCAAAGAACAGGGTACAGTTTCAGAAGAAATAAAGAATTATATCTATTCGCATATTAAAGTAATTCCACTAAGACAAATAGAAAGCATGGTTCTGCAAAATACAAGTTTATTATCAGAACTTATTTCTCAAGCTAATAAGTCAGAGCACTGGTATGATTATAATTATGCTAGTCCAACAGTTAAGAATGGTTTAATACCAATGTATGAAGATTATACTAATGCTTTAAAGGCGAAGGTTAGTGCAGAAATATAAAAATATGCAATTGCCAATGTATTTTAGAGGTGGGTGAAAGCTATCCCCCCTAAGTGGGTATCAACCTTTTGGCAAAAGATGATGGTTTCGCTATTTAGTATAAGAAGTAACTTTCACCGCATGTGGAGACTGTATGTTTATTGTCCAAACTTCATGAAGCGAAGCATCATGTGAATGTGAGACTGGATATGGATGAACTGGATTTGACATCTGCGGAGAGGCGCTAAAGGTCCAGGGGACCTTTGCCCAGCGCGGACCGAAGCGGAGCGTAGACAGGCTACTTATGAGGAGATAAAGAAGTATGTGGCAAAGCATAATGATGGGATGAAGGTATCTAATCTGTATATTGCACAGATAAAGCAGAAGCATGAAATTATGGAAAGAGAGAACTATAATAAGCCAAAATCTGAGAAGGCCGGACAGCCGGAATGCCCAAAAGAAAAAGAAATAGCGATTGAAGAGGCGTTGAAGTATTTTCAGATGATTCCAAGTGAATCATAGGCTAACTTGGCTTATCGGATGGAGAAAATTCAACTAATGTTATTGAGCCTTCGGACATTGGAAATAAAATCTGATGTTCGTAGGCTTTTTGTTCATGACAATAGAATGTTTGCGGAGCGTGCATTCTATTGTCATGAACAAAAATTTTTCGCAGATATAATAAACATGACATATAGCTGTCGTGTTGAATCAGGTATAATATGTATGGAGTGTAAGAAACGATGAAAATAGACAGACTTATCGGTATATTGTCAATCTTACTGCAGGAAGAAAAGACAACGGCTCCTG